>Ga0105107_10000088_pt1 | contig 47393 bp, 42 predicted proteins | sample PPLLaktember2015_6_FD_79335 | JGI IMG/M metagenome (GOLD analysis project Ga0105107, IMG submission 79335) | Freshwater sediment microbial communities from Prairie Pothole Lake near Jamestown, North Dakota, USA - PPLs Lake P8 Core (1) Depth... | ecosystem: Environmental > Aquatic > Freshwater >...
AATGCGCCGGCCGTGGCTCTTCACGCGAAGATGAGCGTTGAGGAGTTCAGCCAGTCGGACCTGGCCTATGCGCCTCCCTTCGGCCCTTCCTGGGACCCCTTGCTCACAGCGGCTAATCAGTTGCTGAAGGAGGTATAGAAAGAAGACTTTACAACGCCAAAGCGTGGAAGTTAGAATGCGTCGAAATGAAGGGGAGGAAATTATGAAAAAAGCAATCGCTATCATTGTCGTGTGCCTGACTCTGGGGTTCGTTTCTTTGCCCCAGGCTTTTGCTGATAATCTGAAAGAGGACGCGGAGATCATTGTCACCAAAGCACGTATCGTAATGGAGGAGGTGAAGAATGCCCCTGACTCCGGACCAGCTTATGATCTCATTAGGCAGTGCGCAGGTGTGGCCATTATCCCTGAGATGTTCAAGGGAGGATTTATCGTTGGCGGATCTTATGGCAAAGGGCTGGTTGTGGCCCGTAAGGACGGAAGATGGAGCGGGCCGTCTTTCGTCTATATCGGTGCCGGGAGTGTTGGGTTTCAAATCGGAGTGCAACTCACGGACCTGATCCTCGTCGTGATCGGTCAAAATACGATGGACTCCTTCTTGCGATCAAATTTCAAACTGGGGGCCGACGCGGCTATAGCTGCCGGCCCGTGGGGCGCTCAAGCAACCGCGGCCACCGAGATTCTTTTGAAAGGCGGTATCTATTCTTATTCGCGTGCTAAGGGTCTCTTTGCAGGAGTCTCAATTGAAGGCGCGGGTTTGGGGACGGATTTTGATCTCAACAGGGCCTATTACCAAACAACGTCTAACCCCAAAGACATCTTGTATGGCCAGGTGGATACGCCGGCCTCTGGAATAAAACTTTTCGAAGCCCTTTCAGCCATAATAAAGCAGTAGGCGCTGCGGTCTGTCCATGAAGCCCAGTAAACCCCCTCCACCATCGGGGGGGGAAGGGTTCTGGGAGAGCCTCCTTATACCAGTTTCATATTGCACATCACAGTCGTTGTTTTCCACTGCGGGCTCCTGGCTGCACTCAAAGGCTGGTTGAGCTCGGCACGGCCACAAAAGGTCCTGAGCATCTTGCGAAGATCTTTCTGAAATTCCCTAACTCCTGTGCGAAGTGTGTAACATCTTTCCATTTTCTGGAATGGGCTTACTGCTGAAGGTAGGCTCGTCCCTGAGACGCCTCGCAGCATCTGAGAAAAGCATAATAAGAAACTTATTGAAATTATTATATAAAAATTTGGTTGATTTCATAATCGACGTTGAGGCATACAACTTGCTTTGATTGATGCTGATTGGTGTTGCCAATTCAACGGAGAAGGAGAAACCCTAAACCTAAGTGCGGGATTGTTTGCTATGTGGGCAAAAAAGAAGCAAACCCCGAAACCTTGTAAAAAGAGTGACGGCAGAGTAGGTTATCACGCCGTTTTGAAGGTTTTCGGAACTGCTGGGAGCAGATGCTCTTCATGAAAGCTCCGTACAAGACTATTGACGAACTGACGCATGAGAACCGGCCTCTCGCGGAAATCCTGGAGGAACACAGGAAATGGCTCAGGGGCGAAGGGACTGAGCGGGCCAACCTCAGAAAGGCGAATCTCATCGGAGCCAGACTGAGAGGGCTCTATTTGATCGGCGCTGATCTGAGCGGGGCCATTCTCGTCAATGCCGATCTGAAAGAAACAAGCCTCATCGGCACCACCCTCAAGAAAGCGAATTTGAAAGGCGCAACTCTTAGCGACGCAGATCTCATTGAAGCAAACCTAAGCCAAGCGATTCTTAGGGAGGCGGATCTTTCCAAGGCCGACCTACGGGATGCGAACCTCAACGGAGCCGTGCTTCGAGAGAGCATCCTCGATTCAGCCAGCCTTTATGGCGCAAGCCTCAGAGACGCAAACCTGGTGGGGGCCAGCCTGAGCAAAGCGCTTCTCAAAAGGGCGGAACTCAGTGGGGTTGATTTGAGCCGAGCGAACCTCTTCACCGCCGACATGGAGGAGGCGGATCTGAGTGGAGCGAATTTCGCGGATGCTAATTTGAGCGGAAGCCGCCTTGTGAGAGCGAAATTGAACGGGGCTTCCCTAGTGAAGGCCAACCTCCATGGCGCAGATCTCACTGGAGCCGATTTCACGGGAGCAAACTTGGAGGGGGCCAATCTGCAGGATTCGATTCTCAAATGGAGCGTCCTTAAACAGGCCAATCTGAGCTGTGCGAATCTCACCGGCGCATACCTGGAAGATGCGAACCTTGGCGAATGGACCATCAAAGGGGCCATCTGCAGTTATATCCGGAGCGGCAGCGAAAAGGAAATCACCCGATATAGCGAAGGGGAGTTCGAGAAGAGGTTTTCCTTTTTCAAGGAGACCTCAGAGCTTGTTCTCAAGATCCCGTTCAGCCTTTCCGCGGTTTGCGTGGGAAAGCTCATTGCCCACTCCGCCAACGCCGTCCTGCATTCACAAGTGATTTGTTTGAAAGGGGTTGAGGCGCTGGCCCAGGATTCCGTAAAACTGGAATTTTTTATCCTTGATCGGGATTTTTACGACGGCAAGGCGAAATTCTTCGAGAGCTATCTCCGGCATGCTCTGGAGGACTACTTTAAAGAGAATCCGATCAACGAAGAACCCATGTGCGCGAGCTATCTTCTCGATAAAGAATGGAACGTGGGGCTTGTTCTAAAGGAGCTCGCGTCGAGTACTACTCATGCTCGGGACTTGGGAGAAGACGTGGAGAAAGATCTGGCCGCCCGCTCGGCCCTCGGCTTGGGCAAATTAGAAGAGGCCGTCCATCGCATCGTGGTTTCGGTTTTTGAATAACCAGCCTCCTTCTCAGTCCTCTTACCCGATTTATCTTTCTGCCCATTGATTCAAACCAGTTGATCATTCGATCCTTGTTCTGCCTTCAGCGAGTTTCTTTCTCAATCCTTGTGAGAAGTTAAGGCATTTTGAGATTACCCAACTCAATTGGCCTCTCACAAATGGAATATGAGACGGGCTTTTCCTCCTTGCATCACCGAAAATTATGAAGTAGCCTTGGACTATTCCTGCTGCGACTGATCTCGCTGTTGAAATATCCTTATCTTCCTTTTCGGTTGGCTGAGCGTGATTCAATTTCACGCGCCCCTGAGTCTGGAAGCGTGAGACCCTGTGTCGAGACCGAATCGATCCCGCCAGGTGCAGGCGATGAACGAAAAAGACAAAACGAAAGAGCAACTCCTCGCTGAGTTGGAAACCTTGCGGCGGCAGGTGGCTGAACTGGAAGTCCTGCAAAACCAACTTAACTCGAGGGAGGAAGATCTGCGCCGGAGCGAAGAACGATTTCGTACCTTTGCAGATTCTACCTATGACTGGGAAACCTGGCAGGCCACTGATGGCAAGTACATTTATGTCTCTCCGTCCTGCGAGCGAATTACAGGATACAGGAGCGAAGAATTCATCGCCGACCCCTCCCTCATCACCCGCATTGTTCATCCCGAGGATCAGGCTATCACCGCCAGACATTTCATGGAAGATTTCCGTACTCAGGAGGTTCTTCACATTGATTTCAGGATTATAACAAGAAGTGGAGAGGAGCGGTTTATCAGCCATTACTGCCAGGGAGTCTTCGGAAAAAACGGAGAGTGGGTCGGACGCAGGGCAAGCAATAGAGACATCTCCATAAGAAAACGCGCAGAGATGGAGCTTCACCGGGTAAACAGGGCTCTTAAGGTCTTGGGGGAATCCAGCCAGGCCATGGCGCGGGCAGCGGATGAAAAGGATTTCCTGGCTTCAGTGAGCCGCATGATCGTTGATGTGGGAGGTTATCGGCTCGCCTGGATCGGTTTTGCACTGGATGACGTGCAAAAATCTGTGCGGCCTGCGGCTCAAGCGGGGTTTGAGGAGGGTTATCTGGAGAAAGTGGATATCACCTGGTCGGAAAACAGAAGAGGAAAAGGGCCCACAGGGACCGCCATCCGCACAGGCCGGCCGACCGTATGCAAGAATATTCTGAATGATCCGAAGTTTGCTCCTTGGAGAGGGGAAGCGATCAGGAGGGGATATGCTTCGTCCATTGCCCTTCCTATCAGGATGGGCGAAGAAGTGATCGGTGCCTTGAACATTTACGCCACAGAGCCGGATGCGTTTGACACGGAGGAGGTCAATCTCCTGGAGGAACTGACGAGTGATCTCTCTTACGGTCTTGCGGCACTCCGAAATAAGGTTGAGCGAGAAAAGGCCGAAGAGGCGCTGGTTAAAAGCTCAAACAAAATAAAAATGTTTGCCTATTCGGTTTCCCATGACCTCAAGAATCCCGCGATTGCGATTCTTGGCCTGGCGAAGCGCCTCAACCGATATTCGGGAGACAGGCTCGATGAGAGAGGAAGAGCCTATTGCGACCAGATCTTGAAGGCGGCGGAGCATATTGCTGCTCTTGTGGACAAGATCAACGTCTACATTAAGACGAAGGAAGTCCCTCTTTCGATCGAGAAAATCAGACTCAAAGAAATTGTCGACACCGTAAAGGAAGAGTTTGCCCCTCAACTTACCGGCCGTGAAATCCGGTGGCTCGAACCCGAAGTGATCCCGGAAGTCAATGCGGACAAAACTTCCATAGTTAGGGTCTTAAGAAATCTGGTGGACAATGCCCTGAAGTATGGAGGTCACGATTTGAGCGAAATCAGGATAGGCTATCAGGAATCGGAGGATAGCCATATCTTGTCTGTGCAGGACGACGGAATAGGTTTGAAGGACGAAGATGCCAAAACGCTGTTTGGCCCCTTTAAGCGCAAAAGGATGGCCGGCGAGGTGGAGGGATCCGGTCTGGGGCTTGCCATTGTCAAAGAAATCGCCGAGCAGCACAAAGGCCGCGTGTGGCTGGAGTCTGCGATCAGGAAAGGCGTGGCCTTCCACGTATCCATTTCCAAACATCTTTAGCAGCTTGCTGAAGAACGCTCTTCTCCTGCTTTGTTTATATCCCTTTTCGTTGCTAGGACCTGGCGGATAGCTCTCATTTTTCGGCGTGCATGACAGAGGCAGGGAGGTCGCTCATCTTGCGTCTGAGGGTTTTTGATGAACCCGGGAAAAGGGCGTACTTAATCACCCCGGTGCACGAGTTCCCGATCCGGCACTGCTTCACAGGCTTGGCTCGGCGAATTTGACAGAGGCAAGGCGCTTTTCTATATTGTCTCGGGGATACTGAACCCTTTGGAAAAGGCTCAGCATGAAAAAGCTCAGTGCCAACGTGGTCATTTGTGGGGCAGGTATCGCAGGGGTATCGGCCGCGTACCACCTTGCGGTCAAGCACGGGATCGGGAAAGTTCTGCTTGTGGACGAGCGAGCTCCGTTGACGCTTACAAGCGACAAATCAACAGAAGCCTACCGCAACTGGTGGCCGGGGCCGGGCAACACGATGGTGCGCTTCATGAACCGAAGCATTGATCTTCTGGATCGACTTGCGGCCGAAAGCGACAATTATTTCAACATGAACCGAAGAGGGTATGTTTTCCTCACGGCCAGACCTGAACAGGCCCGGGTCATGGAGCGCGTGGCAAAAGAGATCTCAAACCTGGGAGCCGGCCCGATCAGAACTTACCGCGGTGGGTCGGAAAACCAGGCCTATCCGCCCCGAAGGACGCGGGGCTTTGAGTCCGATCTTAGAGGCGCGGAGCTTGTCCTGGACCCGGCAGTGGTTCGCAAACAGTATCCTTTCATCAAAGACACGGCTATCGCCATGCTCCATGTTCGCCGCTGCGGCTGGCTCAGTGCACAGCAATTGGGAATGTACCTCCTGCAGCAGGCCAAGGAAGCAGACGCCCAGTTCCTCACGGGCCGGGTGTCCGGCGTGCGTGTGGGAAAGAGAGGAATAGAGTTCGTTCAGGTGATCGGCGAGAAGGACCAGATGGAAATCTCCACGCGATCCTTTGTGATCGCAGCAGGACCTTTTCTCAAACAGGCGGGCGCGCTGATCGGGATGGATTTCCCTGTGTTCAACGAACTCCACGGAAAAATCGCGTTCAACGATCCCCTGGGAGTCATTCCTCGCGATGTCCCCCTCATGATCTGGACAGATCCGATGAAGCTCCCGTGGGCCGAAGAAGAAAGAGAAGTGCTCGAGGGAAGCGATAAAACACGGTGGCTTCTTGAGGAGTTCCCCAGTGGGGTCCATTTCAGACCCGAGGGAGGGGAGGGAAGCCAGACCATCCTGGCTCTTTGGACCTACGACATCAAGCCCCAGGAGCCCGTCTGGCCACCGGTCTTCGACCCGGAGTACGCGGAAATAGTGCTCCGGGGAATGTCAGGAATGATTCCAGGGCTATCCGTTTACCTGGGAAAAGCAGGGAAACCATTTGTGGACGGCGGGTACTACTGCAAGACCCAGGAGAACAGGCCTCTGATCGGGCCTCTCCCGGTCAATGGAGCCTTTGTGATAGGGGCCCTTTCCGGATTCGGGATCATGGCCTCCATGGCTGCCGGTGAACTGCTGGGAAACCACGTGAGCGGAAGCGCTTTGCCGGACTATGCGCCCGCCTTTCTCCTCAGCCGATATGAGGACCCTGAGTACAAAAAGCTTTTACAGAGCTGGGATGCCACGTCGGGTCAACTGTAAAGGGCGGCCAGGATCTTCCTCTCTGCTTTCGAGAAAGCCAGTGCGCCGAGGTCTTCCGCTGAGACCCACTTCCGCTCATGCCCTTCCAGGGACCTGGGCCTGCCTCTCACAATGGCACACCGATAAACATGAAAGGTGACATGAAAATGCGTGTATGCATGCTTTACCGATGCAATCGCTCTTAGCACACGGACATGCAAGCCGAGTTCCTCTCTAATGGTTCTAGCTGCAGCTTCCTTACCAGTCTCTTTCTCACCTCTCTCCCCTCCCGGAAATCTCCATAAACCGCCAAGAAGGCCGGAGGCGGGCCTCTGGACGACAAGCACTCTTTTCTTTCGGTCAAAGAGGATTGCTGCGATCATGTGCTTATGGGAAAGAGCAGGCCTTTTCTTGGTAACAGGAAGCTGTTCCTGTAAGCCCAAATCCTTTGCCTTGCACAGATCCCTCAGGGGGCAGGAAAGGCATCCGGGAGTTCGCGGTGTGCACACGGTGGCACCCAGGTCCATCATCGCCTGATTGAAGTGCCCCGGGTGTTTCTTGCTCAGGAGGTGATTGGCCCGTTTGCGGACCTGTTCCCGTGAATCCGGAGAGCCCAAGGGCCTTCGAAGGGCGAAAAGCCTGGAAATTACCCTCGAGACATTGCCATCTATCGCCGCAACAGGAAGGGCAAAAGCGATGCTGAGAATGGCAGCGGCTGTGTATTCTCCGATCCCCGGAAGTGCCAGGAGATCTTTCCTGTTTTGAGGAAGCCGGCCTCCCCATCGGGCAACGATCTCCTTTGCCGCAGCATGGAGATGCCGTGCTCTGGAGTAATAGCCGAGGTTCTCCCAAAGTTTCAGAACCTCATCCGCGCTGGCTTCAGCCAGAGCTTTCGCGGATGGAAACCTTTCGAGAAAACGGCAGTAATAGGGGATAACGGTCTCCACCTGGGTCTGCTGGAGCATGATTTCGGAAATCCAAATCGAATAGGGGTCTCGTGTATGCCTCCACGGCAGATCCCGGGAGTGACGGGCGTACCATCGGAGCAGTTTTGAAGTGATCAAAGGTTGACTCAAGAAGGTTCCAACTCCATCCTCAATTAAACAAAGAATCGTCCGACTCTATCAAAGAGTAAGCGCTGCAGAAAAGATCTTTGTATGTCCGCCCTGCAATGATTAATTTCCCAGCAGAGAAATGGAGGGGATCGAGATGAGAACCAAATTTCCGGGATCGAACATGGCGCTTGTTGGGCTGTTGTTTGTCATGGGGTGCGCTCCGGTGATTTCGAAGCCGGTGAGAGATCAGGTCGACATGAATCTCACCTTCAGAGAGGTGTTCAAAAACCCGGAAGCGCACAAAGGCTCGGTGGTCATCTGGGCCGGAGTGGTCATAGACGCAAAGAATACGCAAGAGGGAACTCTGATCGAAATCCTCCAGAAACCTGCTGATTTCTTTGGGGCGCCCGAAGAGGCGGACAGGACAGAGGGTCGGTTCTTGGTGCTCTACCCTTCCTATCTTGACGTCGCCGTCTATAATAAGGGAAGGGAGGTGACCGTGGGTGGTGAAGTTGAGGGGAAGAGAATCATGCCTCTTGGAGAGATCCAGTACACCTATCCCGTCGTTGTTGCTAAAGAGATCTACCTCTGGCCGGACACGACCAAGGAACGACTGGCTCCCTACCCTTATCCCTATTACCCCTGGGGGTGGTATGATCCTTTCTGGAGACCCTGGTATTATCCTTACCCCTACGACAGGGTTCGGCCGAGGCGTTGAAAGGCAAGATTACCGCGGTTTATACCTCTCCAGGTATTCCGCGGCCCGCAGTTTCCTCAAGGTGTTTTCCGAGCTCATGTATCGTATTTTGCCGAAGATCGGCCGTTCTGGTCCCCAAGGCCTGTCATATCTGCCCAGGATCCACATGATCCCCGTGTAGGAATTGGGATCCCTTCCGTCGATCGCGTACTTGTTATTGAGTTCAATCATGGTATCGAGCGCTTCTTGAGGAGAGGATGTCCACTCCAGGATTTTCTTTCCCCACACCATTCGGAGGTAATTCTGGATGCGGCCTTCCTGAAGGAGTTGTTCCTGGGCGGCGTTCCACAGAGGGTCGTGGGTTTGGGCCTTCTCGAATTCCTCCAAACGGTAAACGTAGCGCCTCTGATCCCCTTCATGGTCTTTCAGGGTTTGTTGAGCCCAGCCGGGCAAGGAAAGGTATTGATCGTAGTCTTGTCTATGCACGCACATGTTGAAGCCCAACTCCCTCCATGTCATCAGTTCGTCGAGAAATGCTTCTGCCGGTTCACTCATGCGCCACCATCCGTTTCGGCCGCCTGTTGCTTTCTTGGGAAGATGATCCAGGTCCCACTCCTCTTTCGCCGCCAGGTGGTGAAAGATCTCGTGAACTGAAAGATGGCCGAAATGGAGATAGGGGGAAAGCCCGCTCGTACTGTCTTCGTCAGGATGATTCCTGTTTTCCTCATAGAGGGAGAGCTTTTTCTCAAGAAACCCCTTCATTCTTCTGGAGGCCCCGCTGGGGCCTCCTCGCTCCTGCACAACGCCAACCGCGTGGTCCACAGGGAACTTGTCCAGGGGCTCCGGGTTGCCGGTTAGAATTATAGGAGAAGGGGCAGGCCAGCGCTTAAAGATGCCCTTCAGAGAAGGGAAAGGGCTTTTGTGTTTCAATCCTTTCAGGGGCTCGGCCTCAGGCATCTCGGAGAGATGCAAGGGGAGTTCCTTCTGCAAAAAAAGTCTGAAAAACTTGGCTGCCGCAAAAACTCTCTTCGCAGCCTTCACGGGGAGCAATCCGTTGGAATCCACCTTCTCGATGAAGACAGGGATCTTTCTTGAAGCGGAAGCGATCATGCGGGGAAGAAAAAAGGCGGGGAAGTCGTCGGTGACCACGAGGCAGGCCTTTTCAGCGAGAGCCGCAAGAAGACCTTTACCCGCGTCGGGTGAGGGTTCAAGGTAAGGATAGTAGGAGACCCCGAATTTTCTTAGGCTCTCGGCGTTGTCCGCCATACCGTCGATGACAAAACGATGAAAGCGGTCGCAAGCCCAGGGGTAACCGACGCGCAAGGCTTCGAACACAAGGAGAGGCTTTGCAAGGTGATTGGCCCAGTCCACAGCATGCTGAAGGCTGAAATTCCATCGAGTGCGGCGAAAGGCGGTCATCCAGTAAAGGACAAATTCCCCCTTTTCATGAACAGGGACATCATTACAGTGGGTCACTCGAATCTTTGGCACTGGACTCATTCAGGGATTTCCTCAAAGTGAGCGTCTGTGAGACCATCCAGCAGAAGGAACGAACGGATTTTGATGCAAATCACCTCCGCATCCGGATGGTCCAGGAATTTTTTGAGATGGGGGTGCCGGCCAAGCAGCCTGGCCCTTGCCCACGCCTTCTTCTGATAATCTTCCAGCCTTTCAAAAGCGCCGGAAACGGTCATGGCCTTTGCTTCAGGACGGTGAGAGCCTTTGTGCTCTTCACGGGTGTCGATGAGAAGGCTGACAGAGGCATTCTCCAAGAGGTTCTTGAACTTCTTGGTGGCCCTGTGGGTGGCCATGTAAATCTCCCTGCAGTCGTCATCCGTGGTGTAGGCCATGAGAGAGCAGTGAGGCTTCTCGCCTGAAACGGTCGCCAGGACGCGGATGTCCTTTTCTTTCGCGAGTTTTTTCATCAATTCGATCATCGGCGATTTCTCCTGATCTCCTCTCTCCCCTATACCTACCACATTCTCGAATCGAGGGAAAGGTCGTTCAAAGTCCTTTTTCATTGTCTGAGTCTTGTTCGTCTGATACGGTGAATCCGGTTTCCACACAACAAGGAACTACCCCGCAGGAAGTCACGGGCTATCAGAGCTGGCCTCACAACCGTCACATCCGCGGAGGCGGGTGTCCAGAAAACGAGTCACCGCCTGGATTCCCGCTCCCCGCCTGCGCGGGGACAGGCTTCATTCAGCGGGAATGACAAAGCCGCAGCAAGCTGCGGGGAAGGAAACCCATAGAGATTAAAAGAGGGGGGTACCATGGAAGATAAGATAAGACTCGGAATCAGCGCCTGCCTGCTGGGTCAGAACGTGAGGTACGACGGCGGACACAAGCTTGATCGGTATCTGACTGATACGCTTGGGCAGTATGTCGAGTATGTTCCGGTTTGCCCTGAAGTGGAGTGCGGGCTTGGCGTACCGCGGGAGTCGATGCGGCTTGTGGGCGATCCGCAATCCCCAAGGCTAGTGACGGTCAGAAGCGGTCAGGATCTTACGGATCGGATGCTGAACTGGGCCAGCGGCCGGGCCAAGGAGCTGGAAAAAGAGGGGCTGTGCGGCTTCATATTCAAAAGCGACTCCCCGAGCAGCGGCATGGAAAGGGTGAAGGTCTACAACGACAAAGGCATGCCCGAAAAGTCAGGAATAGGGATGTTTGCCAAAACGTTCATGGAGCATTTCCCCCTTGTGCCCGTGGAGGAGGAGGGCCGCCTTCACGATCCGAAACTGAGAGAGAGCTTCATCGAGAGCATTTTCACGCTGAGGCGATGGCGCCAGGTGGTGCAGGACAAGAAGAGTCTCGGAAACCTTGTCGCTTTTCACACGCAGCACAAGCTGCTGGCTCTTTCTCACAGCGAGAAGCACTACCGCGCCATGGGCAAGCTCGTGGCGGAAGGGAAGAAGCTGCCGTTGAGCGAAGTCTACGCGAGCTATGAGACCTTGCTTATGGAAGCTCTCAAACTGAGGACGACCGTCAAGAAAAATGCGAATGTGCTTCAGCACATGATGGGCTATTTCAAAGAACAGTTGTCGAAAGACGAGAAACAGGAACTCCTCGAGATCCTCGATGAATACCGGAAAGGGTACATCCCCCTGGTCGTCCCGGTCACTCTGATCAATCACTTTGTGAGGAAGTATAATGAGGACTATCTGAGGCAGCAGGTCTATCTCAATCCCCACCCTATTGCCCTGCAACTGAGAAATCATGCGTAAAGACAGTACACGGTACACCGCTCACGGCGCTCGGAGAACGGGAAGCGAATGTATCTTTGTGCCTCGAACCGTAGGCCTTGCACCGTGCGTCGCGCACCCTTATTCTATTATGCTTTCCCTAAGAGCCTTGGGCGTGGGGACGGGAATGGGCATGCAACAATCCTTTTCAGGATTGTACATGAGGCGATAGGAACAGCCTCTGTTCCCTTCACGGTACATGAAATCCCAGCCTCGGACATAGTACGGGCATGAATCGTTGAAACAGATGTACATGAAATCGTTGTCCCATGTGACTTCAAAGGGGTTGTCCGGTACCGCCCATTTCAGCATCTTCTCCCCGCAGTGGGGACAGCGCAGGGTGTGCTTAATGGTTTTTTTTCTAGCCTCAAAGGTTTCCTGGTCCAGCGGTTCACCGTAGGAAACCATGAGCTCAGGTCTTGTTCCCCGGAGAGGATCGCCGCCCCCCTTCTTATCCGCATAGACGGCATAGATGGGGTCGCTGGGAATACCCAGGTGGGCGTATTTGTCATTCTTGGGACGGGGCTTCCCTTTGGAAAGGAAGATGGAAGCCTTTTCGAAGGTGTCCGCTTCCCTGAAGAGCTCTTCGACCAGAAGAACGCGCTCCTCTTCGCCGGCTTCCCGCCAGACCTTGACAGCCTTTTCCGGAAACATCCGGTTGGAAAAGATGACCAAGAACAGTCCCCCTGGCTTGAGAACCCTGGCCACCTCTTTGAAGACCTCAGCGGGTCTTGTCATGTAATCCACGGAAACCGTGTTGATGACCACATCGAAGCGATTGCCGGGGAAAGGAAGACGAGGGTCCTTGTTGAGATCGTGGATTACGGCCTCTGACAGAGCTCTGTTATTTCTGAGTTCGCTTTCATTCAATCCAAGGCCTATGACTTCCGACTTCCGAAGATCCCCTGGGATGTGAGAATCCCAGCTGGCCATTAAATCCAGGATAGCGGGATTTTTTTCCACAACAAGTGTCCCAATGAGCTTCTCCACAGTGGCCAAAGCAAGGGAGTCTAGGTGGCTCACAAATCGGTCTTTGGAATAGAACTCTGCATCATCGGTTTCATCAAGCCTGGAAAAGGCGTCAGTGCCGAAAATAGGGTTTATACTGCACGGGGTCCTCTCTGCCACATTTTTCTCGATATTCACAGGCAACCTCCATAAAAAAAGCCGGGTCAGTTCAAAACCCGGCTCGTGCCCCAAAGTGGGCGGGTTAAGTCTTTGTGTTCTCAAAAAACCTGATATAAAATAATTCCACTTGACGCTTTGTCAACAGATGCCCGGGATGTGTTGTTGCGTAAACCAAAGCTTGAAATAAGGCGGGTGATCCATATCTTTTCTTAAAAATAATTCAAAGCAATTTCTATAAAGAGCAACATCAATTGGAGGAGAAATATGGAGCTGAACCTAAAGAAGTATTTCGAGGGGGTCAAAGGGACCGGCGTGCTGGCAACAGCGGATCGAGAGGGACGTGTGGATACGGCGATTTACGCAAAACCGCACTTCATGGACAAGGAGACGGTTGCCTTCATCATGGCCGAGCGATTGACCCATCACAATCTGCAGACCAACAATCATGCGGCTTATCTCTTCAAGGAGGACGGCCCGGGATACAAGGGCATTCGCCTTTTCCTGACCAAACTCAGGGAAGAAAAAGACAGCGAGCTTCTTTATTCGATTCGGAGCAAGAGATACCCTGGAGGAAAGGAGGAAGGGAAGCCGCGCTTCCTCCTTTTCTTCAAGGTGGACCAAATCCTGCCCCTGGTCGGCGCAGGACGGGATCCCGAAAAAGACTAGGTGACGGGAAACCTGTCAAGGGTTTTTTCAATGAATGACTTGGAAAGAGTAATCGGACAGCTTTTCATGGTTGGGATGCCGGGGCCGCACTTGGATGAAGCTACGGACAATCTGATTCATGAAGGCCACGTTGGCGGGATCATTCTGTTTTCAAGGAACATCGAAGATCCTCTGCAACTTGCCGCTCTGTGCCGGGATCTTCAGGCCGCAGCATCTCAAAGGCAAGATTCCCCTCTTTTTCTCGCGGTGGATCAGGAAGGGGGCAGGGTTGCGAGACTCAAGGAGCCTTTCAGAAGTTTCCCAGGCAATGCAGCCATCGGAATGGACGAAGAGCCGGTCAAAAAGGCCATCGAGTTCGCAACGGTGACGTCCAGAGAAATGGGCATGGTGGGTCTCAACATGAACCTTGCCCCTGTGGTCGACGTTCAAAGAGGAGAGATAGAGAAACACCTTGCAGGGCGAAGTTTTGGCGAGGACCCGGAGGTTGTCGGTTTTCTGGGAAGAATCGTTGTTAAGCACCTCCAAAAAAACGGGATCATGGCTGTGGCCAAGCACTTCCCTGGCCTAGGCCGCGCAGACGTGGATCCCCATTTTCACCTGCCTAAAATCAATGTTGACCTTGAAGAACTCGAGAAAATCAATTTTCCTCCCTTTGCGGCCGCCATTGAGGAGGACGTTTGCGGGATCATGACGTCCCATGCCGTATACCCTGCCCTCGACCCTGAACGGCCTGCGACCTTGTCGTCCATGGTGTTGACCGAGGTGCTGAGGGAAAGAATGAGTTTCAAGGGCCTTACGATCACTGATGACCTGGAGATGGGCGCGATTGCCGGAGAGTGGAGTGTGGCTCAAGGAGCGCTGGAGGCGTTTCAGGCCGGGGCCGATATGCTGCTTTTCTGCAAGGATCAGAGTCGTGTCCGTGAAAGCGTGAACTTGATGCGGCGGGCGCTCGAAAAAAGAACGATATTGCCAGATCGACTGGCTCAATCCCTCGAAAGGATCCGGAAAACAAAAGCGAAATTCTTAGGAAATCGGGAAGAGATCTCTCTAGCTGGGGTGAGAGCGTATTTCGGAAGAACTGTCTAGGGAGTCAAAATCGGTATTTTCATTCGGCTATCAGTTGTGGAATCTCGGGTTGACAACGCTTCGATGTTGTCTTTAGAATTGCTAACAGGATCCTTCCCTAGCGCAAGGAACCCCCGGGCTTTCTCAAAGAGTCCAGAAGGAGTCAAAAAATGCAAGAACAGAAACCGGGCAGATCTCAGATTCGCAGACATGGCCGCATCGCTGTTTTGGTGGTCCTCCTCCTTGTCGTTTTCAGTGTGGTGGTCATGGTGATCAATTCCAGAAAGCCCCACTATTTTGCCTTGGAGGGTCTGGACAAAAAGGTCAAGGGAGCTCACTTCATCAAGGCCAACGAGTTGCTGATCAAAGATATGGCCGACAACTGGATGCCCAACGATCTGTTTTGGCCCACGGCTTTGCTGGACAACATGCCCAATTTTCAGCTGGGTGTCCTCGAGGTGGTCCGCTACAATGGGAGGGTGCTGAGGGACAACCTCTCTCGCACGCGAACGACAGACCGGCTGGATCCAAGCGCCGAAGCGGCATTCACGAACTTGTCCAATGACCCCTTCAAGTGGTGGTTCCCGTCTGCTGAAAGCAAATGGACGCTGGCCCTTACACAACTGGAGCTCTACAACCAGAATCTCGCGTCAGGGAGGTCTCATTTCTATCCGAGAGCCGACAACCTCATAGAACTGCTCAACCAGTACCTGTCCCTTATGGGTGGAGTGAACACCCGACTGATCAACGCGCCACGGGATATGAAAACCACGCTGGGCATTGAAGAGCAAAAAGATAGGACATCACCGGCTCCAAACGTCGATATCGATATCCCCTGGCACCTGATTGATGACAACTTCTACTACGCCCAAGGCGTTGCTTTCGCCTTGCATGAGTCCTTCAGGGCGATTCGAGTCGACTTCAACGAAGTTCTCACGGACAAGAATTCAGTGACTCTTGTAGACAAAATACTGGAGATTCTGAGTCGATGCGACTTTGAGCCCATAATCATTTTCAACGGGGACCCGGATAGCATATTCGCAAACCATTCCTTAAATCTCTCAGGGATTTTCAACGATGCCAGGCAGAAGATGAATTCGCTGACCGTGGCCCTAATGCAAGGGTAAGGAAAGGGCTCACGGTGCAGGGCGCAACCGTGCACCGGTCGTGTTATGCATGAAATGTCTATTGCTCAGAGTTTGGTCAGCATTCTCCAGGAGGAAATGTCCAGGCATGGGGCGACGGGGCTCCGTTCTGTGCGTCTGAACATTGGAGAGATGTCCGCCATTGTGCCGGAATCTTTGTCCTTCTGTTTCGAGATTATAGTCCAGGGAACTCCTCTCGAGGGGGCTAAACTCCTGATGGATAGGGTTGCTCTCAAGGGGTACTGTCCTCATTGTGAAGAGACGTTCGATATCAAGGACTTCGTCTTTGTTTGCCCGGCCTGCGGCGGCACGGCAATTGAAACGATCCAAGGCCAGGAATTGTCCATCGTCGAGATGGAAGTGGAGTAGAGTGACCGTGAACCGTGATTATGGGTCAAGTAGAATTTCTTGCTGCGGTGGAGGGTCTTCATGAAAGTGTCGGTCGTGAGAAATATCCTGGAGGCGAACGAGCGAATCGCTGAGCAGAACAAGGCGCTGTTTCGGCAGCACCACCTTCTGGTCATCAATCTCATGAGCTCCCCGGGTGCCGGAAAAACGAGCCTCCTCGAAAAAACCATTGATGCACTGAACAAAGATCTCCGCATCGGTGTGATTGAAGGAGACATTCAGTCCACGAGCGATGCGGAAAGAATTGCCCGGAAGGGCGTTCCGGCCGTGCAGATCAACACAGGAGGGGCCTGTCATCTGGACGGGAACATGATCCGGGAGACTTTTCCCGAGTTCGATTTCAGCCGATTGGATCTTCTGGTGGTCGAGAATGTCGGCAACCTGGTCTGCCCTGCAGAGTTCAAAGTGGGTGAGGACTTCAAGGCCATGATTCTTAGCGTCGCGGAAGGGGATGACAAACCGTCCAAATACCCTCTCATGTTCCACGAGTCCAAAGTGCTCCTGATCAACAAAATCGATCTTCTTCCCTATGTGGATTGCAGCGTGGAAAAGATCATGAAGGACTCCTTGAATATCAATCCGGAGCTGGCCATCTTTCAGGTCTCCTGCAAAACCGGAGAGGGGTTGGGGGAGTGGTACCGATGGTTGCAGGAAAGGGTAAAGGAGAAGTCGCAAGCATTCAAGAATGAATCTCAAGGTTGAGTCTCTCACGCTCTCGAATCTTCGAGAGAAGAAAACGGCCACGCTACGAAAACCCTCCTCAACGAGGCCGGCTCTGTACCGGATCGAAGAGGGCGATGCGCGAGCGGTCGTCAAGGATTTCAACGCCAACGGCCGGGTGTTCAGGAATCTCATCGGTCGCTTCCTGATCTGGAGAGAGAAGAAAGCGTACCGCAGGCTCAAGGGACTGAAGGGCGTTCCTGCGCTTTACGGTGTTGTCGGAGGCCTTGCACTGGTCCTCGAGGAAATCCAAGGCCGCAGCATCGAAAGACTCGATAAGGAGGAAAGACTCCCCGTCCGGTTTTTTGAGGCCTTGCGCGACCTCGTGGAGAGGGTTCACCAGAGAGGCCTGTGTCACTGTGATCTGAAGAGAGCGGCCAATGTCCTGGTTGGAGACGATGGGAGACCTTACCTCATCGACTGGTCTGCGGCCATTCTGGAAAGGGAGTTCAGATTTTTCCCGGCCCGTCGAATCTACGAGAGGTTTCTCCTCGACGACCGCAATGCGGTGATCAAGCTCCAGCTCAGGCACTGCCCAGAGGCCATACGGGCTGAAGACCTGCGCCGGTATCAGAACCGAAGCGCGGCGGAAAGAGCCGTCAGAAAGCTGAGGGACCAAGCAAGACGGTTTCTGCAAAAGGTGGCGTGATCCGAGGGGCTGAAACGCCGCCAACGGGCGTGACTTATTCATCCTCGGCTCCGAGAAATCCTAGGTAACCCTTGATCGAGTTTCCCATGAAAAGCCTTTCTCTCGCCTGATCCGCGGGAGCCATGGCTTGAAAAGCCCTGAGCTCCGGGTCTTCGGTCAAGATCCTCGCCATGCATCGTTGCACCAGAAGCGGATCGCTCCCGGCCGTTTCTTCTCGAATGATCTTTTCCCAAAAAAGCAATTGGGCCCGTTCTCGTTTCAGCATGGGGTGAGAACGGTCGGCTCTGCCGAAATGCGCGTAGCACATGCGGAGATCCTGAGCGCTCAGGAGACGATCGATGCTTTCAAGAAATTGCTTCAGATCAAAGACAGGGGGTGTCGCGGGTCGAAGATACTCCCGACCTTCAACTGTGACATAAATGCCCCCGGCTTCACCGGCAAAGAGATTCCCCCGGACAATGAAACTGAGATGGTGAGCCGCGTGGCCGGGAGTCTCGATGAAGTCAATGCCTTCCGCTTGTGCTTCAGTGTGTGGAACGAGGCGTTCCCTCTTGACCGGTTTTATGGGACCGTAGACCTCAGCGAGATCTCCCAGGGTTTTTTGACTCCCCAGCCAAAGCTTGGAGGGGTCCACAAGGTGAGGAATCGCTTTGCTGTGACACACGGTGCGAGCCATGGTGAAGTGATCGAGGAATTCCGCCAATCCTCCGGCGTGGTCCATGTGGATATGAGTGAGAAGAACATAGTCCACCCGCTGAATCCCCCTGGCGGTGAGAGAGTTGATGAGTTTCGGCACTGATCGGGAAGGCCCGACATCTATGACTATGGTTTTGTCGAAGGGACACAACCACGATCCGATAAAGCGATCAAACCCCGGCCGGTCCTGCTTTATCGATATCAGTTCGGGTTCCATGAAGGGGGAAGCTCCTCGGGTTATTTTACCAGATGCTGATAGGTTGCGCGGATCACTTGAGCGGAGACCTCGGCCATCGCCTCGCTCATGGCTTCGGAAAGGCTTGTGACGTTTCTCTTTTTACAAGGCTTCACCGCATGGAAGGTCTTCTGAAAAATAATCCTTTTGCTCAGGTCGGGCTGAGGGTGCGACAGAAGAACCGTGCTTACGGTCAGCACGGCTTTCCATCCGTCCTCCGAGTCCCATTCGAAAAATTCATCCACAGATCCCTCCATGATCAGGGATGGATCGATCCTGCTCTCGTAGGGAGCGACCGCTTTGAACAGACCAGCGTGCTTGAAGTCTCTTGAAAGGTAATAGGTGACCAGTTCGCCCGGACCGGCACGCCACTTTTCGTAAGGGTAGGCTTCCCTCGTGAACGACCGATCCCGGTAGATGATCTGATGGGTGTTGTACAGGGGGGAAACACTGAAGCGTTCTATCCTCAAGACGAAGGGCAGCGCCGTGAGCCCCTGAACCTGGGGCGGTTCATATTCTAGGGTGTAATAGTCGATTTTCTGGCCGGGCTGTTTCAGGCTTGAACAGGCGCAACAGGACAAGAGAACCAGGAAGATGAGCGATCGTTGTGCGCGGGTCATGGTCGATCTCCTTGATTTAGTATTCAGGGTCCATCACACGGCGAGGCAGAGGCTCTCCGAAAACGAGCTGGGAGGGCTGATCGGCCAGAAGTTGCAGAAACCGGTTGAGGTTTTCGCTGGCCCTTTCAAGGTTCTGCGCCGACACCAGGAGGTTTCCTCTCAGGTGGGAAAAGGTTTCATCCGCTCCGGAGGTTAAAGAGGCGCTTTTCTCAAAGACCTTGTTGATATTTTCCAGAGCCTCCCGGATGGCATGATCTTTGTCGGCGATGACGTCCCGGGCTTGGGCGAAAGCGTTTTCCGCATGAGTCAAGGTGGCATTACCCTTCACGAAGAATTCATTCGCCGCTCGAATCGTTTCCTGGGTGGAGTTCAGGATCGTGTTCCACTGATGGCCATCCAGGATCTGGTTGAGCTGATCCAAAGATCGCTCGGCCTTATTGGCCAGTCCTTTCACGTTGGCCTCCTGAACCGCTGTTTCAATGGTGTCCAGGTTGGACTTCACTTTGGCGGCAATGCCTTCCAGGTCGAGCGCTTTGATCTTGTTCAGAATGTCGTCAATCCCATGAAGGATCTCCCCGATCTCTGAAGGCTTGGAGGCGACAATGGGGTATTCGGAAGGAAAACTGAGCGGCGGAGTACGGTCCGGCTCGTCCCGCTTTTTTTGATCCAGCTCGATGAATACGCTTCCGGTGATGCCCACGGACTTCAACTGGGCGACCATGTTCGTATCCAGAACCATGGCCGTTTCGATCTTCAGAACCACCTTCACCAGCTTGGAGTCCGGAGCCACGCTGATGCTGTGGACGCGGCCCACGGACACGCCCCTGTACTTGACCGGAGAATCCTTGTCCAGGCCTTGCACGGATTCGTTGAAGTAAGTCACGTAAAACCGGCCTTTCTCGAAGTATCGAGACGTCCCGAGCCAGATGAAAGCGAGAAGGGCGATCCCAATTCCGCAAACAAGAAACAGGCCGACAACGAACTTGGTTTTTTGTGAAGCCATGAATGATGCCTCTTTATGCCGGATGTGCGCTCTCCTCGGGCTGGCGGTTGAAAAACCGCCAGACCAGAGGGTTCCGGCTGGTCTCGCGAAGGTGGACGGGATTCCCTTCCGCGACAATTCCTTTGGTTCCTTTATCCAGCATGATCACTCTCTGAGCGACGGCAAGAATGCTTTGGAGCTCATGGGTGACGATGACCATGGTGGTTCCCAGGCTTTTGTTCAAGTGTAAGATAAGACGGTCCAGCCCCGCTGAAGTGACCGGATCAAGTCCTGCCGAAGGCTCGTCAAAGAAAAGGATTTTCGGGTTGAGCGCCATGGCTCGTGCAAGGCCGGCCCGCTTTCTCATCCCACCGCTGATTTCGGACGGCAGGTAGTCTTCATACCCTTCCAGCTGGACGAGGCTCAACTTCATCCGAACAAGAGGGGGCACGAGGTCTGAGGGCAGATCGGTGTATTCCTGGATTGGCAAAGCCACGTTCTCTGCGATCGTCATGGAACCAAAGAGGGCGCCGCTCTGGTAGAGGATGCCGATTTTTCTCAAGAGGCCCTGAGAGCCCTGAGAGTTCGCATGGGTGATATCCTCGCCGTCAACGATGACCTGCCCTGAGTAAGGCCGGATGAGCCCGATCAAGTGCTTGAGGAGTGTGCTCTTTCCGCACCCGCTTCCTCCGAGGATCACAAAGATCTCTCCTTCGTAAACCTCGAAGGAGACGTTTTCCAGGATGGTTTCCTCTGCGTACCGCGCGACAAGGTCTTTCACTTGAATGATCGGTTGCCTCTTCGTTGTCATGTGGTGAGTCTGTTCACCCCCAGTATCGAAGGATTATGGAAAACACGGAGTCCGTCAGGATAATGAGAAAGATGCTGCTCACCACCGCAGAGGTCGTGGCTTCACCGACGCCTGCTGCTCCTCCTTGCACTCGAAAGCCGCGAAAACAGCCGATCCAGGAAATCAGGAAGGCGAACACGGCGCTTTTTAGAACACCCAGGAAAACATCAAAAGGCGCGAGGGTCGCAAACGTTTGAGCCATGTATGCGTTGGCGGTCAGGTCAAGCATCAAAACGCCAACGACCAGACCGCCCAGAATGGCGAAAACGTCGGAATAGAGAGTCAAAAGGGGAACTACGACGATGGAAGCGACGATCTTGGGAATAGCCAAGAATCGGGTCGGATCAAACCCCATGGTGAAGAGGGCGTCAATTTCCTCAGAGATTCTCATGGTGCCGATCTCAGCGGCAAAGGCGGACCCTGACCGGCCGGCGACAATAATCGCCGTCATGATGGGCCCCAACTCCCGGGTCATGGCTAGGCTCACAAGGGATGCCACGTAGATATCCGCGCCGAACTGCCGGAGCTGGACCGAAGACATGAACGCAATGATCAAGCCCAACAGGAAACTGATCAAGCCCACAATGGGCAGAGCGTCAACGCCTGTCTTTTGCATTGCAAGGACCGTGTCTTCAGTCCTGAGGGACCGGGGATGCCTGCAAAGGTAGAGGATTGCAAGAAAAATAGACCCAGTGAAGGAGGTGAGGTAACGAAAATCGTTGATGTGGCGAAGGCTTGCATCACCGAGGCGGACGAAGATGTTGGAAATCTGCTTCCTGGGTAAGGGGGCTTTCTCCGTGAGGTCGTCGAAGTGGAGAAGAGCCAGAATTTCTCTCACCCTGTCGGAAATATTGATCAGAGAAAACGAGCCGCTCTGAGCGGTCATCCTATGCCTCAGCTGAACCAAGACGAGCACGCCGAAGTCGTCCACATAGGTCACTTCAGAGAGGTCCACCGTGAGGGAGATGGGAGCCTTGTCGTGAAGGAAAGCCCCAAGCACCCGCAACATAGCTCCAGCATTCGCGGAATCCATCCTGCCTATAAGGTGAAGAGTCCATCCTCCTTTCTGGTCCTCTGAAGCCTCGTAAGCCCATGATGTTTTGTCCTTTAAATCGTGCATGGCACTAGGATTGAAGGTTTCTTAACCCTTCCTCATCCACTTCATAGTTGGCTTTCATACAATCCATATTCATTTGAAACAGTAACCATCCCATATTCCGTTCATTCTCTTTCAGCTCGAATGCGATCTCTATTCCTTTTCGGCCCATGGGGTTATTTTTGTCTGCACGATAGAGAATCAGGAGCCGGTACAGGGATTTTTCAGAGCCCTGAAATTCTATGCCCGTGTAAGAAGTGCCGATCATCGTGTCGGCACTGAAGCCGGATTCTATGGAAAAGGCGTCAAAGATTTTCTTCTGTCCGTCCAGCAAGATGATTCCCTTGTATGGACACTGCTGAGTCACTTGAAGGCCAAAGAACTCCTCCAGCACACGAGTCACGCTGTTCCGATCCCCTCGTGCCAATGGCTCGGTCAACAAAGATTTCAGGAGGAGATAATCCTTGGCCAGAAGGTTTCTGAGTTCCAGCTTCCTAGAATCTACCGTTTGAACCCCCTTCGAAAAATAGGGATACCCAAAAACGATCGCTACAGCGAGGAAAACAAGAAGGATCATGGAAGGGATCAGCCAATAGCGTGCCCTGCGGTACTTGCGCTCCAACCGATGTGCAGATGTGACATCGCGTCCCAGCCACAGGACACTCTGGATGTTGCTGTGGTTGTCCTGGAGAAGAGTGACGCTCGTGGAGACGTAACGGCGTCCTTTTTCAAGGTGTTTGACCTTGAGAATCCTCTCAGGAACAGATATCCTACTTTGTACCTCCTGCAAAAGCTCACGATAGGTCTGTGGCTCTTCGTAGATATCTTCGGCGGAACTTCCACGCATATGGTGCCAGTTTCTGCCGTAGAGCTTTTCAGCGGCAGCGTTCCAGGCGACAACTCTGCCGCTCTGGTCCGTGAGCATGACGGCGTCAGGCAGTTTGTCACAGATTTGTCTCAGCCCATACACGACCTGGCTCCTTTCATCGAGCCGACGGGCCAGGATTTCTGTTATCTTATCGCCGACCGCTGGGAATTGCTTAAGAAAAGCGGTGACCTCGTTCTTGGGAATGCGAAGAACCCTGACTTCGTTTTCAGCCTGAAGCGTTGCAGTTCTTTTGGCTCCCAGTAGGAAGGAGAGCTCCCCGAACAGGGCGCCGGGTTCCGTGATTTCTTCGATTTTCTTATCGCCCTTGAGAACTTCAAGATGACCGGAAACCAAGAAGTAGAGGTCCTGTGATTCGTCCCCCTCCAGAAAAAGGGTGTCGCCCTTGTGATAGGTTATGAGGTGCTTTTCAAGGTCCTTGTTGTGGATGATTTCGTCGAGCATGGCCGAACCTTTTCACGCTGTCTGGTGCCCCTTCAGCGGGGCAAATCCATGGAGAACATTAGTATATGAAAAGAGGCGTTTTCCGTCAAGGAGCGAGAATTCGGTGTGATAATTCGGGCCATCTCATTGAAACAGCTCAACGGAGCGCATCCTTAACGCCATCAAGGGCAGGGCCTTCAGTTTGAAGCTAATCTCTGAAACCATGAGCCCATATTCCCTTCCAGCTTTCTTTGGATCCTTAAAACCAGCGACCAAGTTTATAGAAGAAGCGGTCGTTTCGCTGGAGAGGAAATAGCGGAAGACGACCAGAGCCTGGAGGAATAGAAAAACAAACTGTATCAGAGTTCTTCAGGAGTGAAAGCGACCACGGGGTCGATCTCCTTCTGATTGCTCAAAAGCATGACCAACCGATCGACACCGAGAGCAATGCCTGCCGACTCCGGCATGTAAGAAAGGCTGCGCAGAAACTTTTCAGACAAGGGGTAGACCGTTTTGCCCTGCTCTTTTCGCTTGGCCCGTTCTTTCTCAAATCTTGCCCTCTGCTCGACAGAGTCTGTCAATTCGGAAAAAGCGTTGGCCAATTCAACACCCGCCACATAGAGTTCAAATCTCTCTGCTACGCCGGGGGTGTCCTTGCTCAAACGCGAAAGGGCAGCCAGACTGGAGGGATACTGGTAAAGGAAAACCGGGTTGGGAAATCCGAGGGAGGGCTCAATTTCATAGGCCAGAATTTCATCAAAACGCCCACAGGCCAAGGCTTGATCCAAAGGATCTGAAGCGTAACGCTCAAAAGCCTGCTGAACCGTGAGCCGGTTCCACGGTCTTTGAAAGTCCAGGGTCCTGCCCTGAAACTGCATGAGAGGAGGCAAACCCAGTTCCTCCAAAATGAACACGACCACTTCCTCACACTCATCCATCAGAGCCAGGTAGTTCGTGTCTTCGCGGTACCATTCCAGCAGAGTGAACTCGGGAAGATGGCGGCGGCCTCTTTCCCCTTGCCGGAAGCACCTGCAGATCTGAAAAATCTTAGGATAACCTGCGGCAAGGAGGCGCTTCATGCATAACTCCGGGGACGTGTGCAAAAAGCCTCCGTCTGCCCTGATCGCGTCGATGTGAAGCTCCGGCGCCGGCGCCGGGATGAGGTAGGGGGTCTCGACCTCAAGATACTTTCTTTCCGTGAAAAAATGTCTGATGGCCTGGACCAAGGCGGCCCTTAGCCAGAGGTTCTGTTTTTTGCCGGCTAAGGTCTCCCTTTCCAGAAGCGAGGAAGGATCATTTGACGCGGGTGACATACTCCCCGGTCCGAGTGTCCACGGTGATTTTGATCCCTTCCTCAATGAAGGGCGGAACTCGAAGAGTGTATCCAGTTTCAAGGGTCACGGGTTTGCTGTCACCGGCAACGGAATCGCCCTTAGCCCATGGATCCGCACGGGTGACCAAGAGATCTACGAAATTGGGCAGGGTCAGGCCGATGGGCCTTCCATCAAAGAGAAGCACGTCAACTTCCAGGTTGTCGATGAGATAGTTCTTGGCATCCCCGACCTGTTCGGCAGACAGGGCGGACTGATCGTAGCTTTGAAGATCCATGAAGTGAAAATGGCCTTCCTGACTGTAGAGAAACTGCATTTTTCGCTGTTCGAGGTTGGCGGATTCAAAGGAATCCACAGAGCGGTAGGTCCGATCAAGCATGATCCCATTGATCATGTTTCGGAGTTTGCATCGATAGAGCGCCTGGCCTTTCCCGGGTTTCGTGAACTGAAAATCGACGACGACATAAGGTTCTTTATCAATAAGGATCTTGAGACCCTTTCTCAAGTTGCTGGCGTTGTACATAAATCCTATCCCTTTCTTCGGCCGATCGTTCGCAATCCATGGAAATATAGGGAAGTGCGGTGGTGATGTCAAGGCCAAACCAGGAGAAGGAAAAGGCTGGACTTGGGCCATGGGAAAGCCTATTTTTAGCTCTGGGACCAATATCGTTCGCCGGTCTTAATCACGAACAAAGGGGGTGCAAACGATGAAAGCTCGGGTCGTTTTTTTGATGGGTATGCTTTTGGCATTGGCGGGCCAGCTTGCCTACGCCCAACAAATTGGAGATGTGCTCAAGGGGCTCCAGAAAGGCGTCGGCAGTGGTTCCGTGGCATCAGACACGGAGATCGTGAACGGATTGAAAGAGGCTCTTCAGATTGGAACAGGGAATGCCGTTCAAATCGTTTCCAAAGTAGATGGATACTACAAAAACCCCAAGATCCGAATACCGCTCCCGGATACGGTTCAGAAAACAGAAAAAATCCTGAGAGCCGCGGGATACGGGTCCAAAGTGGATGAATTCGAGCTCAGCATGAACCGGGCGGCAGAGAGAGCCGCTCCGGAAGCAAAGGGCCTGTTTGTGGATGCGATCAAGCAGATGACATTCACGGACGCCAAGAAAATCCTTAACGGAAGGGAGAATGAAGCCACCCTCTATTTCAAGGACAAAACCTCTCCCCGCCTGAGAGAAATCGCAAAGCCCATTGTCCACAAATCGATGGGCGAAGTGGGAGTGACTAAATCCTATCAAGACTTGGAGCAATCGGCTCGTTCCGTGCCCTTTGCGGGGGCCTTTTCTTTTGACCTGGATCAGTATGTGACCGATAAGTCCTTGGACGGTCTCTTTCTCATGGTGGCCGAGGAAGAAAAGAAAATCCGCCAGGATCCCGTGGCCCGAACCACGGACCTTCTCAAAAAAGTCTTTGGAAAATAGCAGTAAGCAGCATTCATACCCCGGCGCTTCGTTACGGGGGCATCTATGAAAGAAATTCAAATTCCCCTTACTCCCCCTTTACGAAAAGGGGAAATCCGAGCAAAGTCCTCCCCTTTATGAAGGGGAGACAGAGGGGATTTACATGGCCCTTGTGCCAAGTTTTTTAGGAGTCACAACAGCGGGTGAGCAGTAGAAACGGTTGTCTTCGGTTTATGGTTTTTGCTGCTTACTGAGTGCTGCTTACTTCTTCGCGCAAGCCTACCGGTACCCCACCAGGCCTTTGACCTTGGCGTATCGTCTTGCGACTTCTTCCCAATTGACGATTTTCATGAAGTTGTCCACGTACTCGGCACGGCGGTTCTGGTACTTCAAATAGTAAGCGTGCTCCCACACATCGCAGACCAGGATAGGGCAAACCCCCCAGATGGTCAGGTCCTGGTGTTTTTCGGCTTGCAGTACCACGAGATGGCCCATGTAGGGTTCATAAGCCAGCACACCCCAGCCGCTTGCTTCAACGCTGTTGGTGGCAGCGACAAACTGCTTCTTAAATTGATCCAGGCTCCCAAAACTTTGCTTCAACGCCTCCAAGAGATCCTCCTTGGGCTCCCCTCCCTTGGCGGTCATGTTTGCCCAGTAAAGGGCATGGAGAGCATGCCCTGAACCGTGAAAGGCAAACTCCCTGGACCAGTGCTTGATCAGGCTGAAGTCTCCCGTGGCTCTTGCTTCCTCCAGCTTTTTCATGGCCCCGTTGAAGCCACTGACGTAGGCGGCATGATGCTTGCCGTGGTGAAGGGTGAGTGTCTCTTTGTCGAGGGTGGGCTCGAGAGCGTCGTAGGCATAGGGCAGGGGCGGGAGCTTGCACTCACCGATCTGACGCGGGGCTGCGCCACCTGTTGTGGTTTGACCCTGTGCCGAATGGTAGAGGCCTTCCATGCCGACCAGCACGCCTGCAAGGCCTAGGCCCTTCATCATGTCTCTTCTTGTTATTTCATTTTCCATGACATATCCTCCTTTGGTGTATAAGTTTAAAAACAAAGTTAAACATTCAGGGGGCCGGTTGCCAGACCTCCTGAAGGAGGAAGGAGCGGGATAGGTATGAAAGCAGAACTCTCTTTGGAAGACATTCGGCAGGCACACAGGAGGATCGAACCCTTCATCCATCGAACACCTGTCTTAACCTCTGCCACGATCGACCGGACGGCCGGCGGCGAGATGTTCTTTAAGTGTGAGAACCTCCAGAAAGCCGGGGCTTTCAAGATCCGCGGCGCCTGCAACGCGGTTTTCTCCTTGAGCGACGACGAAGCAAAGCGAGGGGTAGCCACCCACTCCTCCGGAAACCATGCGGCTGCTTTGGCTCTTGCGGCACGATGGAGGGGTATTCCTGCCCATGTGGTCATGCCGGAAACCGCTCCGCACGTGAAGAAGCTGGCCGCAGCCGGGTATGGCGCGGAGATCGTCTTCTGCAAGCCGACTCTTGAATCCAGGGAAAGGGCGCTGGCCGAAGTGGTTGCGCGAACAGGGGCCGTCGTCGTCCACCCTTACAATGACCTTCGCGTCATCACAGGGCAGGCTACCGCTGCGATAGAACTCTCTGAGCAGGTGCAGAATCTGGATCTGATTATCGCGCCCGTTGGCGGGGGCGGGCTTTTGAGCGGCACGGCGCTTGCGGTTTCCCTGGTTTCACCAAGGACGGCCGTGATTGCAGCAGAACCCGAAAGGGCCGATGATGCTTACCGATCTCTTCGAAGCGGCCGCATTGTTCCTTCCCTAGACCCGAACACCCTTGCCGACGGCCTGCGAACGTCCTTGGGGGATCTCACGTTTCCGATCATTCAGCGGTATGTGAAGGACATCGTGCTGGTGAGCGAGGAGGCCATTGTCGAGGCCATGCGGTGCCTGTGGGAAAGAATGAAAATCTTGGTGGAGCCCTCAGCGGCGGTGCCCCTGGGCGCCGTTCTGAGCCGGCGGCTGGATGTTTCGGGGCGGCGCGTCGGAATCATCGTTTCAGGAGGGAACGTGGACCTTGACCGCCTGCCCTGGATCTCCATGCGCTGATTATGTGTCGGCAGTTCAGCCTTTGGAAAGCTCACGGAGCAGGACGTCTTTGATTTCTTCCGTCTTGGCTTGTTCCATGACTTTCTGACCTTCCAGATCCAGCACATAAAAGACATCGGCAATCTGGTCCGCTTTTGTGGCGATCTTGGCGACCCGGATATTCATCCCAAGGGTAAAGAGGGTATGGGTGATGCGGTAGAGGAGACCGATGCGGTCATCGGCGAAGACCTCGATAAGCGTGAAGAAGTCAGAGGACTCGTTGTCCACGTTGACACAGGTTTGGCGAATAGGGGTTTTCCTGGGGGAAAGAATGGAAGGTTCGGCCTTCTGCTGAAGACGCTTTGTGAGGCAGAGTCTGCCTTCAAAGGTCCCAGCAAGATCTCCTTTGATCTTTTCCCAGATTTCCTCCGGGTGGAGAGGGTCCAGCGGAGGCGTCACCGTAAGAATGTCCACGGCGGTTCCATCGCGCCAAGTGTAGATTCGGGCGGAGAGGATGTTGATATTGTTCAGAGCCATGACGCCCGCCACATGGGAGAACAGGCCGGCTCTGTCTCCGGCCAGAAAGGTGACTTCATAGGTCCCGCTGGACGGCGCTGCTTCGGCTTCAAGACAGAAGGCGTTCTTAAACCCCTTTGCCCATGCTTCCCTGAGGGTTGCATAAAGCGTGAGGTGCCGGACGATGGCGCGCGGGCTGGTCTCTATGAGGTAGTTTGGAGGCATCCCATCAAACATCGATTCCTGATCCGCCGGGGAAAGCCGGTCGCCAATCCGGTTCCGGACCTCCTGTATGGAGAGCTTCATCCTTTTTGAAGCGTCGGGTGTGGCCAGTTCCCCTTTTTCCAGGATGTGAAGGATTTTAAGAAAAAGCTCGAGCACCAGGTTGGCGATCCAATCGTTCCATGCTCTGGGCCCTGTGGCTTTTCCATCCGCCCAGGACAGAAGATAAAGCATCTTCAGCCGGTCCACGGTCCCAACGGTTCCGGCACACTGAACCACGATCTTCTCGTCGTTAAGATCCCGCCGGCTCGCGGTCTCGGCCAGGAGAAGATGACGGTGGACGAGGAAGCAAACGTCTTCCATTTTCTTTCGGTCATACCCGAAGCGCTTCAGGATTTTTCTCGCCAGGCCGGCGCCCTTGGCTGCATGATCCTTCCCGGTTTTTCCGATGTCGTGAAAGAGGGCTGCCAAGAAAAGAGGCTCTGGATCGAGGAGATCCAGAAAGATGTCTGCCAGAAGAATATCCCTTTCTTGAGGAAGGGTCTTCAGCTGCCGGACGGATTGAACCAAGTGTCTGCCTACAGGAAAGAGGTGGTAATGGTCGAACTGAACCCGGTCCTGGATCGGTTCGAACTCGGGGATGAACGCGCAGAGAAGGCCCGTCTCTAACATCTGAACAAGGGCGTCAGAGGCATTGGGCGCGTTCAGAATCGACAGAAAACATCGTGCGGCCCTCTCAGAGGTCCTGCAAGTCTCATCCACCAGGTAAAGGAATTCCCGGACGAGCCTTTTGGATTCCAGGGAAAGGGGGCATCCGGCCTTCACGCCTTCCAAGAAGATGTCCAGCAGCAGGAGGGGATCCGTGAGAATGGCGGTGGCGGAGGGGAAATGAATTTCCCCTTGATCCATGTGGAACGGTGCCCTGAGGCTTTCCGAGGCGCCTGTGCCGTTGCCGTTCTTCCGAGAGCCCGGAAAGTGGGTGAAAACAAAGGAATGGCGCAGGGATTTGATCGCGGCCATGGAGGCGTGGATCTGACCCAGAAACTGCTCCACCGCCAGAAAGCTGTCCTGATCTTTGAACGCAAGGGCCTGGGCGATGCTTTCCTGATGGTCAAAGGTGAGGCGGTCATTCTTTCTCGCAGACTCCCTGTGAAGGTGGTTTCGGACAAGGTGGATGAATTTGAGATGGCTCTCCAGGTCTGCGTATTCCTTTTGGGAGAGGAGGCCCGAGTACTCAAGATCCTTAGGCGTCCGGAGGCGGAAAAAGGCTTTTGCCAACCAGAGAAGGTGATGGTAGTCCCTCAGGCCGCCGATTCCCTCCTTGAGGTTGGGTTCTAGGAGGCAACTCGCATCTCCGAACACGTCCATACGGATTTGATTCTGTTCCTCAAGCCATCGGCCCAAGGTTAATCGTTTCTTGGGAAGGATTTTCTTTTCCAGCCTCTCCATGAGCGCGAGGTAGAGGGGGGAGTCTCCGCAAATGAAGCGGGCATCCATCAGGGAGGTGAGGGCTTCGAGGTTTTCAACTGCCAGGCTGAGGCAGTCCTTGATCCCCCGGATCGCGTGGCCCAGGTCAAGACCCAGGTTCCAAAGAGGGTAGAAGACATCCTCGGCGAGTTTCTTGGCCGAGGAGGGGACCCTCGAGTCAAAGAGGATCAGGACGTCAATGTCGGAGTGAATGCAGAGATCCCTGCGGCCGTATCCTCCCAAAGCGACGAGGGCAAAAGGCCTTTTGTCTCTAAAAAGTCTCTGCCCGGTATCGCTCTCTTGAACACTCCTGCGGAAGTAGTAGTCCATGACCTCCGTGCAGTTCTCTTGGAAGGACTCCGATACCTCTCCAGCGGAGAAGAGGGAGATCAACTCACTCCTGGCGCGTTTCAGTTCATCGGAGGGAGAGGCCATGGACCGCGCTAAATGGCCTCCTTGCCCATCTCGCCCGTCCTAATTCGGATGGCGTTTTCAACAGACAGGATGAAAATTTTCCCGTCCCCGATCTGTCCGGTCTTTGCCTTTTCCTGGATGACGCGGACGGCATCCGAAACCAGTTCATCTTCGAGGACCACTTCGATCTTGATCTTTGAGACAAAATCGACCTGATATTCGGCCCCGCGGTAGACCTCTCGATGACCCCGTTGGCGACCGAATCCTTTGACTTCCGTGACGGTCAAGCCCTTGACCCCGAGGGCAGAGAGGCTTTCTTTCACGTCGTCCAACTTGAATGGTTTGATGATGGCTTCCACCTTTTTCATAATCCTCGCTCCTTTTTTTGAAGATCACGATCCCATCCGGTTTGTTCTGGTTCAAAAGCTGTTTCTAATAACTGTAACCCTTTTCATCGTGCATGCTGATGTCCATGCCCTTCTCTTCGTCCTCATCGGTCACACGGATGCCGGTTATCCAATCCACAACCTTGAGAAGAATCAGCGTCATGCCGAAGGCAAACACGATCGTCGCGAGAACGGAGACGAACTGAACGCCCAGCTGGCCGGGATTGCCGAAGAAGAGGCCGTCGGAGCCGGCAGAATTCACGGCCTTGCTTGCAAAGAGGCCGGTGGCCAGGGCCCCCCAAGTGCCGCCGAAGCCGTGGATACCGACCACATCCAGAGAATCGTCGTACCCCAATTTGCCCTTCAGCATGACGCCTCCGTAGCAGATGACGCCGGCAAGCCCTCCGATGAAGATGGCGGAGGCAGGCCCTACAAACCCCGACCCCGGGGTGATGGCGACGAGTCCGGCTACGGCGCCGCTGGCCGCGCCCAGGGTGGTGGGCTTGCCCCTGTGAACCCATTCCACGAGAAGCCAGGACAGGGCGGCCACGGCAGAGGCAATATGGGTCACCACAAAGGCGCTCGCGGCAAGACCGTTCGCCGCGAGGGCACTGCCCGCATTGAATCCGAACCATCCGAACCACAGCAGGGCCGCTCCGGTGATGGTCATGGGCAGATTGTGGGGGATGTAGGCCGTACTCCCATAGCCGAGCCTCCTGCCCACGACCAGCGCAGCGGCAAGGGCGGAAACTCCGGAGCTGATGTGCACCACCGTGCCGCCTGCAAAGTCCATGGCTCCCATCTTGGACATCCATCCTCCCGACCCCCAGACCCAGTGAGCCAAGGGGTTATAGACAAAGGTTGCCCAAAGAAGGGTAAAAAGCAAGAAAGAGTTGAATCTCATTCTCTCTGCAAAGGCGCCGGTGATCAGCGCCGGGGTGATGACGGCGAACATGCACTGAAAAACCATGAACGCCAGGTGGGGAACAGTGGGGCCATAAGTTTCGTGGGGCTCCATGCCCACCCCCCTTAGACCGAACCAGTCGAGTCCTCCGATGAGGCCGCCGTGGTCCGGACCGAAAGACAAAGAATACCCCCACAGCACCCATTCCAGGGTGATCAGGGCGAGGATAATGTAGCTCTGCATGATCGTGCCCAGCACGTTCTTTCCTCTGACCATCCCGCCATAGAAAAGCGCCAGCCCAGGGGTCATCAGCATGACCAGCGCCGAGGACACGAGTACGAATGCGGTATCTCCTGTGTTCATGAGTTCTCTCCTTTCGTTGTTCTCCTTTTCCCATGGCAAGGAGCGTGCCATCGGGATTCGCCGCTCCTTTCCCCAATAAAACAGGATGTTGCAATGGAGAGGGGAAAGGCCATAGTCAATAGAACGTGACAAAATTGTAGGAATAGAGTATGGCATATACGAAATTGTCACGGGTTTTGGCCTCGGGAAACCAATGGAGCGAGGGTCCCATTCTCTGTGATCCAAATGCACCGTCTCTTTTACCGAGCCTTAGCCAGAAGCGGATTTCGAGCAATTCCTGATCACGAGCCAGGCGTCGGATGCATGGCCCTGAGGAGTGACGACAAGGCGTATGAAGCAATACGCCGCAAGGAGGAGCGAGCGCTTGCCAGGCGGGAAGGTAACGCCGCAGAGGATGCCTTGCTCGTGATCAGGTGAGGCGAAAGAGATTGACAACAAAGGGAGGGGTGAATACGATACTCCTTATTTTTCCCCCCGCCTCCGAACGACCGGACCCATTCAGGAGCCGGGGCTCCCAGTGGACCTTGTGTTCACAATTCCATGAAAACCTTCACAGAGGGAAAGAATGAAAAAGATCGAGGCCATTATCAAACCGTTCAAACTGGATGAAGTCAAGGACGCCATCCTTCAACTAGGCGTGGGCGGCATGACCATTACGGAAGTCAAAGGCTTTGGCCGCCAGAAAGGTCACAAGGAGATCTACCGGGGCGCGGAATATGTGGTTGACTTCCTCCCCAAAATCAAAATCGAGGTCGTTGTCTCTACCGATATGGTCCCAAGGGTGCTCAAGGCCATCAAGGAAAATGCGTACACGGGGCAGATTGGGGACGGCAAGGTTTTCGTGGTTCCCATAGAGAAGGCTGTCCGCATCAGAACAGGAGAAGAAGACGAGGACGCCATCTAGTCATCGAAAATCTTCCCTTCACTTTGTCCAGGACTTTCTGGATTCCAGAAATACCCTTATCAAGAACGAGATTCCCCGGAGTTCTGGATTTCTTACCGCGCGGCGCTACGCAGACCTGATGGACCACTTCATCCGGTCTTTGTTTCTCGATGCGGCGTCTAGCGACAAGGCCGAAGAAATCCATGAGGGAGGCGTAGCCTTGGCTGCTCTCGGGAGTTATGGGCGCCGGGAACTGTGCCTGGGATCGGATGTCGATCTCCTGCTGATCCACCAGGGCAGACTCTCTCGCGAAACGAACGAAACGATCCGCCGCGTTCTCTACACCCTCTGGGATGTCAAACTGGAAGTCGGTCACACGGTCCTGACCTTCCAGGAGTGCAATCGGCTGGCCCTGAGTGATTTCCGGTTTCTCACCTCTGTGATGGATTCCCGGTTCCTGTTGGGGGCCAGAGACTTCTACCGCCTGTTTGAAGCAGCGTTCTGGTCAAAGATCGACAGGGAGAAGGAGACCATTCGCAGACAGTTCCTTGTCTATCAGCAAAAGCGACAGGAAAAGTTCGGGACCCAGGAGTATTTCTTGGAACCGGACATCAAAGAGGGTCTGGGCGGCCTCAGGGACATCCACTTCATGGCCTGGGCGGCCAAGTTGTATTTCAAGTCGAAGCAACTCCGCGATGTAAAGCGCTTTTCCGTTTTTTCTCATTTCGGACTGGACAAGCTCCAAGAATCCGAAAGTTTTCTCCTCAAGGTGAGAAACCAGCTCCATCTCTTGGCCGGAGGGCGGCGGGAGGACAGACTCCTCCTCCCGTACCAGCCGAAGCTTGCTAAAAGCCTCGGCTTCAGGAACGGAGCTTTCAACACAGGGCCGGAGAGATTCATGAGAGATCTCCACGGTCACCTGAACCGAATCCGGTACAGAAGCGAAGAATTTCACGTGAAAGCCATGGAACTCATTGATCCGCGGCCTGAAGAGCATCCTCCTGAGGAGATCTCCCCTGAGTTCCAAGCCGTGAAGGGAACTCTCGTTCTGAAGGGGGAAGATCTCAGCCCTCTGCTGGTCCTTAAAGCGCTGGACGAGGCGAACCGGAGAGGGCTGTCCTTGGGGTCCGGGCTCATTTGGGAGGCGAGCAAGAAGATCAAGGAACAAGGCAAGAGCCTCCTTCGCGGCCCGGAAGCGAAAAATCTGTTTCTGGAGCTGATTTATCGGCCTTCTGACCAGAAGATCCTCAGACTGGCTCTGGAACTGGGGCTCATCTCCCTCTTCATTCCCGAGTTCAAGAAAATCAGAAACCTCGCGCAATTCACGTACTACCACTCCGAGACCGTGGATCTTCATTCCCTGAAAACGCTTGAGACCCTCCACCTCATCGCACAGGGCATGTACGCGGATCGGTGGCCGATGTTCAAGAATGTTTGCGACGAGCTGAAGAACCCGCACTGGCTCTTCCTCGTCGGGCTATTACACGATGTGGGAAAAGGATATCGAGGGGAACATTCGGACAGAGGAGCGGAGATCGTTCCCAGGATATTGAAGAGACTTGGCGCGGCAGGGAAGGCTGTGCAGGTAGTTGCTTTCCTCATCCAGCACCACCTTCTCCTGGCCAATGTCTCTCAACGCAGGGATCTGAACGACGAAAAGACGGCCGTGCAAGTCGCTCAGGTTGTGGGAGATCTTGAAACGTTGAGGCTTCTTTTTCTTCTGACGGTCGCCGACAGCCTCGCGACGGGGCCTATCGCGAGCAGCGACTGGAAGATCATGCTCCTCATCGAGCTTTTCTTCAAGGTGAGGCGCATCCTGCAGAGTGGGACTCTGGCGTCGCCGGATGCCACACGGAGGGTGGAAGAAAGCAAGGCCGCTCTGTCCCGGTCCTTGGTTGGCGCGTTTTCCGGGAAGGAGATTGCAGAACTCATGGATCAGGTCTCGACTCGGTACTTCCTGAACGTTCCTCTGGAGGACATGATTGAGCACTTCAGAATCGCCCTCAGTATGGAAGATCAAAAGCTGTCCTGGACGCTGAAAAAAGTGAAGCATGCGCCGGTCACCCACGTCATCTTGTGTACCCGGGACCGTCCCGGCCTCTTCAGCAAAATGGTCGGGGTTTTTACTCTTCACAACATCAATGTGCTTTCCGGGAACATCTTCACGCTGAAAAACGGCCTTGCCTTTGACCTTTATGATGTCACGAACCCTCTCGATCCTCTACGGGAAGAGGAAATGTGGTCAAGAGTGTTAGAGGATGCGCGGCAGGCGATCGAGGACAAGCTCCCTCTGGATGAGCTGATCAGCAAGAAAGCCGAGATGATCTCCTTTGAGGAGAACCTTTCTCCCTATCCTCCGGTGGAAAGAATTCGTGTAGACAATGAAGGATCGGACTTTTTCACCATCCTGGAGGTGGGAGGCGGGGTTCGCATGGGGTTGCTTTATCATCTGGCCAGGAGAATCTTTGCCCTCGGTCTGGATATCCGGTTTGCCAAGGTGAACAGCGACAAGGAGAAGATGACCGGTGTGTTCTACGTTCGGGACGCGAGCGGTCAAAAGATCTATGAGAATGCCCTGATCGAGAAGGCAAGGCGGGAAATCCTGGGGGTGCTTCACTAGAGGCGCAACAGAATGATAATATCAAACCGTTCGGCATAAGAGGAGGTTCTCATGGGGGAGGCCTTGCGGGTTTCATCAGGAGTGAGCGAGTTGGACCGCCTGCTGGGCGGGCTTTTCATCGGGGACAACGTGGTCTGGCATGACGCCGCCGGCAGTCTTGCCTCTGTTTTCTGCCTAAATTTCATCCGAACCTCGCAAGCTCAGGCAAAACCGATCATTTATGTGACCTTCGACCGTTCGCCCAAAAACCTTCTCGACAAGCTGGGCCGTTTCGCGGACTACCCGGCCCTGACCCTTCTCGACTGTTTCACCCATGGGAAAGGGGCCGGTTCTTCCGTGTTCCTCAAGTTCTACGAGGGCAAGAAGAAAAGAACCTGCCGGGTCGTGAGGGTCGAGAAACCCGGAGATCCGCATCAGGTCATGGACGCGCTCTACGGGATTCATGCAACCATGGAAGGGGATGTGCGTTTCGTGTTCGAAAGCCTGACCGGTATGGGGGAACTCTGGGGCGGAGAAGAGCCCATCCTTCAGTTCTACGCCCATTCCTGCGCGCGCCTCTACGAACTGAACACCATTGCCTACTGGATCCTGGAAAAACGAGCCCACACGGCCCGTCTCAGAGCTCAGATCAATCAGATCGCTCAGGTCGCGATAGATGTTTCCGTGAGGCGAGGAACCTGCTCGCTCACGATTCTGAAGGCGGAAAACCGGGACCTTGCGACTCAGAACCGGCCTTACCCCTACTGGAGCAAAGGACTGGACGTCGCATTCGAAGCCGACCGGCCCAACAGGGGTGGAATCGAACTGGGCACCCGGCTAAGGGATCTCCGGACTAAACGAGGGCTCCCTCAGAAAGAACTGGCGGATCTTGTGGGAGTGACGTCAAGCACCATTTCGCAAATCGAGAGCAACCTCATCTACCCGTCATTGCCCGCTCTCCTCAAGCTGGCTGAAGTCCTCTCTGTGGACGTGAGCTCTTTGTTTCGGGATCCGGCAAAGCCAGCGGGCCGGCCGGTGTTCTCGATCAAAGAGGCGGCGGTTGTTAAGCTGCCTAGTTTGACCGGAGGGGAGGTTGAGGCAAAGCTTCTCACCCCGTTGGATTTGGAAGCCAAAGCCGAACCCTACCTTCTCGAAATTCCCGCAAAAAAGATCTTGTCATCCCATTTTTTCATGCACAAAGGTGAAGAACTGGGATACCTCTTGAAAGGGACGCTGCACTTTAAGATCAAGAACTCGACTTATACGGTCCGGAGCGGAGAGGTGATCTACCTGACCTGCGATGTTCCTACCCAGTGGAGGAATCCAGGTCCAGGTGCGGCCAGGCTTCTGTGGATCAAGCTCAAGTAATTCTGAAATCTTGACTTTTGCAAGAAAGGCGGATACAAAAGGAGGCAAAGCTTTCCGTCAACGTCCGGTTTTCTTGGCCCAGCCGATCCCAACTTTCGGAAGAAACCATAATGACAACCCGTGACGAAAAAAAGAAGAAGCTTTCTGAGACGGCTGTCTTCAGGGACATGCCTGCAGACATGCTGGATAAGATTTCGACGGTCGTGGAGGACAGGGTGCTTCCGGCCCGCAGCCTGGTCTTCAAAAGGGGAGATCCTGGAGAAAGCTTCTGGGTTATCCTGGCGGGCAAAGTCAGGGTTTTTCGCAGCGACGACCAGGGGGTAGAGATCACCCTCTCCGAGTTGGGTCCGGGGCAGAGTTTTGGAGAGGTGGCGTTGCTGACCGGGGAAGCCAGGTCCGCGAGTGTGGAGACCCTGGAAGAAACTCAAGCGCTGGTTCTGACCAAGGAGCAGTTCCAGCAGGTTTTGAAGAGCCATCCTGAAGTGTCGCTCACCTTCATCAAACAATTGTCCGGATGGCTGAAACGGGACGAGCAGGCCCTGGAGACAGAGGCGAGGCGCATGGCCACCCCGCCCCGCATGTCCTGGTTCGATTTTGTCCTTCTCATGGGGGTCAGCGTTCTCTGCGCCATTGTTTTCAACCAGTCCAATCCCAACGGCATTCCTCTTTTCCAGAAGTTGCCGTCCAAAGACGCGATTCCCTCGATCACCCTCTCTGCCGCGCTGGAGGAATACAAGCAGGACAACGCGGTGTTCGTTGATGCCATGCCCGCATCCTTCTTTGATAAGCGGCATATCAGGGGCGCGGTCAACATGCCGCTGGCTCTGTTTGATATCGTCTTCCTGATGACCTTCGATGATGAAGACAAAACAAGGAAAATCATCGTGTACGGAAGGACGATCAGCAAGTTGTTTGATCTGGAAGTGGCGAACAAACTTGTCCTCAGGGGTTATAAGAACACCAGAGTCCTGGAGGGCGCGCTCAGCGACTGGGAAAAGAAAGGATATCCGGTGGAGCCATGAAACGACTGTTGAAGCGCATTGTGACCAGCGAATACCTGGCCCTCGTTTTCAGGGTTTACATTGGGTATGTGTTCATCTACGCGAGCATGTACAAGATCACGTATCCCGCTGTGTTTGCCGAATCGGTGGCGGCCTACCAGTTGATCCCCTATTTCTTTTTGAATCTGGGGTCTCTGATTCTGCCCTGGGCGGAATTCATGTGTGGTCTCTTTCTCATCATCGGGCTCAGGACCCGCGCGGCAGCGGTGGTGACCTCGCTGATGCTGATCATGTTCATCGTCATGCTCATCATCAACATCTATCGCGATGCGCCGATCTCTTGCGGTTGTTTTGACTCGGTGGGCGAGGAACTGGGCTGGAAGAAGGTAGCCGAAGACGTGATCTGGCTGCTCATGACGATTCAAGTGTTTTTCTACGACCGGATCTTTGTATTTCACGGTGGAGGACTTCTGCCCAAGAGGTTCAGGAAGAGCGCTCTCCCTGCCGCCTCTTAGTGGAGGATGAAATGGCACTGAGGAAAAGAACCACACGGCCCCTGGGCGTGTCGCTGCTGTGTTTGATCCTGGCCCTTTGTCTCTCGTGCGAATCCAAGGACAAGTACGCCGGGACCTATGCCGCCCAAGGGAGTACCGGCGAGGTCCGCATGGAATTGAAAGCCAGCGGTGAGGGCATCTGGATCGCCGGCAGTCAGGAGGTTTCCTTTTCCTGGCACATCAAGGCGGGGGATCTCCGAATCAACACCAAGGAGGGCGGTGTCATCGTGGGGAAGATCGAGGGCAGTGCCATCAAGGTCAAGTTGCCGGGGCAGAAGGAGCTGCTGTTCACAAGAGCTCAATAAAAAGCCACATCCACGCCCTCTTGATCATCTCTTTCGACACATAGCGTGCCCAAGAACACACTCATCCATAACGCCCGTGCTCACGTCGAGACGCTTGTCAAAGCGACCAAGCCGGAATGGGTGAAGTATCACAATTTCGAGCATGCCAAGGCCGTTGCCAGAGCGAGCAAGATCATAGGCACCGCCTGCAACCTCAGTGCGGAAGACCTCGAAGAGGTGATTCTCGCGGCGTGGTTCCACGATGCGGGGTACGTGGAAGCGATCGAGGGCCACGAGGAAAAAAGCGTTGAAATCGCGGCCGCCTTTCTGAGGAAAGAGGGTTTTCCTCCAAAGAGGATCGCCAAGGTGGCGGGATGCATCCGGGCTACGAAAATGCCGCAGGCTCCCAGGAATTTCATGGAACAGGTCCTTTGCGATGCGGACATCTCCCATCTAGCCAGCAAGGATTTTCTTGGGGTCTCGGAACTGATTCGACTGGAAATTGAGCATCGCATGGGCCGAAAACTCTCAGAGGCAGAATGGCTGACCATGAACACCCTTTTCGTGGCCGGCCATCGGTTTCACACCGACTACGCCCGATCCAAATACGCTCCGCAGCATGCCGCGAATCTCGCCGCCTTGAAAGAACGATTGAATCAGGTGAAGGGCCGGAAGACGTCCTTGCCGCGTTTGAAGGCGAAATGAAAAAGGGGCCTCCGAAAGAGAGACCCCCTCTTATCTCCATTCAAACGAAGAAGCGCTAGACCAGACCCTGGTCGATCATGGCGTTCACGACCTTGACGAACCCGGCGATGTTGGCTCCGGCCATGTAGTTACCGGTAACCCCATACTCTGCCGCCGCATCCAGGCACGCCTTGTGGATGCTCTTCATGATGATCTTCAGGCGGGCATCTACTTCTTCTCTGGGCCAGCTCAGCCTCATGCTGTTCTGAGCCATTTCAAGACCGGATACCGCAACTCCTCCTGCGTTGGACGCCTTGCCGGGCGCGTACAGGATTTTCTTGTCCAGGAAGAGGTGGATCGCTTCAGGCGTCGACGGCATGTTCGAGCCTTCCGCGACCAGGGTGACGCCGCTCCTCATGAGGTTCTGTGCGTCCTTGCCGTTGATTTCATTTTGGGTGGCACTCGGAAAGGCACAGTGGGCTTTGTGGTTCCAGAGGGCGTTGTAGTCAAGAGTGGAATCCGCTTCCGTGTAAACAGCCTGCGAATATTTGTCCACATACTCCTTGATCCTTCCCCTGCGGATGTTCTTGAGCCTCTTCACAAAGGCCAACTTGTCCTGATTGAGGCCCTCCTCGTCGTAAACGAAACCGGAGGAGTCCGACAGGGTGACCACTTTCGCTCCCAGTTGGATCAGTTTCTCTACCGTGAACTGGGCTACGTTTCCGGATCCTGAGACAAGACACACTTTACCTTCCAGCGTCTGATTCCGAACTGCGAGCATTTCAGAAGCAAAGTAAACGCATCCATACCCGGTAGCTTCCGGTCGGATGAGGCTTCCACCCCACCCCAGACTTTTGCCGGTCAAGACGCCTGTGAATTCGTTGGCGAGCTTGCGGTACATGCCGAAGAGAAATCCGATTTCCCTTGCTCCCACGCCGATGTCCCCGGCCGGAACATCCGTGTTCGGGCCAATGTGCCGGAAGAGCTCCATCATGAAGCTCTGGCAGAAGCGCATCACCTCATTGTCGGATTTGCCTTTGGGGTCAAAGTCAGAGCCTCCCTTTCCTCCTCCCATGGCCAGGGTGGTAAGGGCATTCTTGAAGACCTGCTCAAAGGCGAGGAACTTGAGAATGCTCAGATTCACGGAGGGGTGGAATCGAAGTCCGCCCTTGTAAGGACCGATGAGGCTGCTCATCTGGATCCTGTATCCCCGGTTCACCTGCACCTGTCCTTCGTCGTCCACCCATGGAACCTGAAACATAACGACTCGTTCGGGTTCGACGAGCCTTTCGAGAATGCCATTTTCACGGTACTGCGGGTTGCGATCCAGGACCGGTTTCACCGTATCCACCACTTCTTCCACCGCCTGGTGAAACTCTCTTTCGTGGGGATCGCGCGCTTTAATCACTTTCAAGATTTCCGTCATAGCTTTCCTCCCGTGCGTCTAGAATAATTGAATGAATGAAACCGTATTGCAATCAATCGGCAATCATCACACACTGAGATGTCTTGCCGTCAATCTTCAAAAGGAACGGCTTGTCCAATCGCACCTGTCGCAGGAATTGGGTTTCCCGAAACGCGTGCAAGGATCGAATCCATTCCCAATCAAAGCGATCTTCCGATCCTTCGCTGACCGTCACGTAGTGAACGCCCAAAGAGGTGATGTTTTGAAAAAAGTGGGTCCCCTGAGAGGGATCCGCTTTGAGCAAAGCGCTTCTGAGTTCGATGATGGCGCCTACGCCCGAGATGTCGTGCCACTGAACCGGGATTCCAAGCCATCGGTCGGCACTGCCCCACCTCCCGGGCCCTACCAGCAAGTAGGACCGCTTCTCTTTGACGAGCTCTGCGTTGAGCCGGCCGATTTCCTTGACCATGGCTACCGTGGAGTCAGGTTTGAAGTCCTCGGGTTTGACATAGACGATGTCGGCGATGTCATTGTTCCTGCCGTTTCCCAGGGCCTGGGTGGAAAAACAAAAGGCCTTTTCCACATCCTGGCGCGTGATTTTTACGTCGAAGGGCTCGAGGTCCGCGACCATGGGTCTCATCTGAAGAAAAAAGAAGCTGCTCTTGCGTGCCGGATCAGCACTGAGAGTCGCCGAGAATTCGATTTCCACGGGGCAGCCCATGGCTCTCCGCCCAAGGTCCAGGAAGTCGCTCAGCAGGGAAGGGAGGGGAAACGCGGTGTACTTCAGCACCTGGGCAAAGGTCAGAATCTTCGGCCCTTTCAAGTATCCTGAGTCCCGGATTCGGTGTTCATCGGGAATGTAGGTGCTTGCAAGGGCTCTGACAGGAAACTCCTCCTCGGCGTCATCCACCTCTCTTCGTTCAAGATTGGAATACCGGTGAAAGGTCAACTCCTCTGGGTAGCTTCTGATTCTCAACGCGTAGAAATACCGCTGGGCATTGGACAGGATGTCGTCCACCGTAGAAAACTGGGGCATGGACGTGGGGTGTCTGGGAGAAAAGCGCAGGGCCCTTTCCCCTTCCACCACCGTCTTCCCGAGCCCAAGAGCAATGTAGGCAATTCCGTCCTCACGCTTCATAGGGGGAATGGGGTAGAAGTTGTGGGACTGAGCAACACCGGAGATGGCAGGGTAATAATAGTTCCCGTATTCCTCGCCGGTGAGCTTCTGGATGATGACTGCCATGGCTTCCTCCTGAGGTCGGTTGGAGGTGTGCCGTGCAAAGGCCTTAGGGCTTTCATAATAGGTAGAGGCATAGACCAGTTTGATGGCTTCAGTCAGCTGCCTGAGCCGGACCGACGGATCAGGATGATTGTTCGGAATCATGTAGGTCTGGTAAAGCCCGGCATAGGGCTGAAACTGGAGGTCCTCGAGGGCACTGGAAGAACGAACAGAAAGAGGATCGTTCACCTGGGACAGGTAAAAGGCGAGCTCCCGGACCAGCCACTCCGGCATGTCCGCTTTTAAAAAAGCATTCGCGATTTCCTGGTCAGGTAAATCTTCAACGGCGAAATGCTGAAGATGATTTCTGGAGACAAAAGACTCGAAAGCGTCGGTGCTGATCACCAGGGTCTTGGGGATTTCAATGGCGATGTCCTTGTACTTTTCGTAAATCGCAGGATCCTCCTGAAGGAGGGCCGACATGAAGGCGAGACTCCTCGCCTTCCCTCCAAGGGAACCCTGCCCGATTTTGACGAAATCGCTCACATCCGGATCAAAGTAGGACGTCTTGAACTGGGCAACCACCCCTTTTTGCCGCCACCGTCGCAAGCCGTGGAGGTTTGAAACAATGTATCGGCGCATCTCCTCAGCACTGGAGAACTCGGAGGCTTGGACAGCCCGAAAGGCGGATGCGAGGCCGATTTCAGAGCGGGCCATGAGCCAGTTCGAGAAGTGGTTTCGCTTGGCATGGTACCACAAAGATTCTTCGGGAATGCGCGCCACTTTTTCCTCGAGTTCCCGGAGATTCGATGCCCGGTCCACTTCCGTACCGTCGGGCATGCGAAAGACAAAGTGGCCGAATCCGAGATGACCCAAGAAAAAGTTGTGAATCTCAGAAAGCAGATTCGGTGAGTTTTTGTCCAGGAAGACTGCGGGAATCCTCGTCGCCTTTTCCTGATTGCCGGATTCAGAGCTCATCAGGAGCAGGGGCAGGTCCGGGATGTCCTTTCGAATCTGCGAAAGAAGCAAGACCCCTGCGTCATCCTCCAGTTTCTGGCCCTTAGGCAGGCGGGAGTCGGACATGACGCCAAAAACGTAAGGTTGATAGCGCTCGTAGAGCGCCAGGGCCTCTTCGTAGTTCACCGCCAGAAGGATTTTGGGCCTCGCCCGCATGGTGAGGAGCCGGTGCTCTTCATTGAGCCCTACTTCAAGGACCGCCTGAGTCTGCTTCACGATTTCCTGGTAGATCAAAGGAAGAAAAGAAGAATAATAGAGAGGGGAGTCCTCGACAAGCAACAACACGCGCACATTCGCCTTTTTGGTGTCAAAATCCACATTGAGGCGATCTTCCGCGTTCTTCACCAGGGCAAGGAGAAAATCAGGAACTCCGGACCAGATGAAAACTTTGTCAATCCCCTGGCCGTTCTTGAGCTCGGCCTGGTTAGGCAGCCCCCTAAGGCTCTGAGCCAGAAGGATCACAGGAAGGTCAGGCTTGACTTTTTTAATAGCCCGGCCCAGGGAATAGGCGTCCAATTCCTCGAGATGGGGTGTGGTGATGACCATGTCGAACTTCTTCTCGTTGAGATGTTCGAGAGCCGCGTAAGCGGAAGAGGTTCGGGTCACCCGGGGAGGCTGGCTGAGATTCAGGCCTCGATACTCGTTGATGATCCTTGAAGCAAGCCGGCCGTCTTCTTCCATCACATAAGCGTCGTAGGGGCTTGAGACCAACAGGACCTCGCGGATCTTGTTGGCCATCAGCTCGTGAAACACCTTGAACCGAGCATAGAACTCAGTTGGTAACGGCGCGGTGCTCATCGCTCAGCCGTGCTCCGATCGAGAAGAATCGCAGGGTGGGCAGTCGCCCCGGAAGGGAGCGAAAAAAGCCGCCCGGGGCAAGGTCCTTACTCGTCCCGGACAGAATTATACGAAAAAACAGCAAATAGGTCACTGCAAAAGAGTCCTGTCCGCGACTAGGGATCAAGCGTCTATGATTTGCAGGGCCTCCTCTCTAAAGGCCTCCATGACGTAGGGAATCCCGGTCACTTTGGCGCACTCCTCGGTGAGGGACATCAAGTCCTTCCTGTTGATATAGCGGACCTGCCAGCTTCTCGCTCCGGCCATGAGCTGCTGGAGTCCGACCTTGATTTTGTCCACGGCGCTGAAAATGCCCACGGCGCCCAAGGGAAGTTTCTCCGCCTCGGACCCGTATTTCTCCTTGAGGACCTCATAGTTCATGAAGATTTCTTCCTTGGTGGAGCCGTATTTCGAAACCGTGCTGGGGAGGCCCTTATCTTCGCCTCTCAACCATTTTTCCGCATTTTTCCCCACCATTCCGGGGATCATGAGGGCGCGGCCCATACAAACGGCCTTGCAGTAAGGAGCTCCGAGAGCGAGCGCTTTGAAGACGTGATCCTCGGACGAAAAGCCCCCTGCAAAGGCAATGTCCGGAACCCAGTTCCCTCTTTTCGCCAGGCGATCGCAGAGCTCATAGGCCATGGAGTGGAGGTAGATCGCCGGAACTCCCCACTCGTTCATCATTCTCCAAGGGCTCATGCCGGTTCCGCCCGGAGCGCCGTCAATCGTCAGCAGATCGATTTTCGCATCGCTCGACCACCGGATGGCCATGGCCAGTTCCCTCATGGGGTAGGCGCCGGTCTTCAGAGTCACGCGCTTGGCGCCCAGGCTCCTGACCCTTTCCACTTCTTTCATGAACCCCTCCTGGTCCACGAACCCGAGGCGGGAGTGGCGTTCAAATTGCTTGAGGGGCCCGGCCTTGAAAGCCGCCTGGAAAGCAGGGACTTCGGGGTCAGGGGTCACGATGTATCCCCGTTTTTTCAGTTCAATCGCCCTTTCGAGAGAGTTCACTTTGATCTCTCCGCCGATGCACTTGGCTCCCTGGCCCCACTTGAGTTCCACCGTCTCCACGCCCAGCTTCTCGACGACGTATTCAGCCACCCCGTTGCGGGTGTCTTCCACGTTCATCTGGACGAGGATGTCGCCGTACCCCTCCAAGTAGCGGCGGTACGCTTTCACACGGCGATCCATTTCAGGGGATTTTTTCACCTTGCCCTGAGCGTTGTATTCCAGCTCAGGGTCAATGCCGCAGACGTTTTCGCCGCAAACGAGGCTAATGCCGCTAATCGCTGCGCCGACCGCAAAGTGTTCCCAGTTCTTGCGCGCGATTTCCGTGCTGCCCAGGGCGCCTGTGAAGATGGGAACCTTCATTTTCACCTTGTGGACGGCTCCAAAGGACGTTTCCGTGTTGACCGCCGGGAAGGTGGCCTTGTCGGGGTCCGGGTCAACTCCCTTGGCTCCAAGGGCATAGCCCATGATGTTGAGGTGGGAGTAGTCGACGGGGTAGTCCTTGTCTGCTCCGGCCGTGATACTGCCAAAGGGTTGGGGATAGAGAAGTTCCCTGCCCCGGAAGGTGGCGTGGAACATGTCGCATCCTCCTCGGCACCCGTCCACACACCGGCTGCAGATGCCGGATTGGGGGGCTACGTCCCTGGATCGGTTGCTGGTTTGAACGGCTTCATTCGCGTTGGGTCTCTGTAAATTCATGCGGGTCCTCCTCCTGAATAATGATAAAAAAAGGTGCCACCCTCCAAATAGGGATAGACACCTTTGTCTTGTGCGACCGTGAGTCTTAGCACGTCATCGTGTAAAGACTTCATTAGAGCTAAACATGCAGGGCCTTTTTAAGCTGAGCTAAGAGGGGATGTCAAGACATTTTTGGGGGCCGGCTGCCATGGGAGACAGGGCGGGAGAGCTTGGAGCATCGGGTTTTCAGATTTCCTCGGAAAGCAGAATGGCCTCGGCCACGTGGCGCATGGATTTACGCGAGTCCATGCTCCGTTTCTGTATCCATCGGTAAGCCTGTTCCACGGTCATGGATCGGCGGCGCATCAAGACCTCTTTGGCCCGCTCCACAAGTTTGCGAGTTTCTAGCTCTTCCTGGATTACCTTGGTTTTCACCATGAGTTCCGTGTTGAAAATGGCCACGGCCGCCTGATTAGCTACCGTCTTGATCAGATTGACTTCCGTCTCCGAAAAGTCGTGGGACATGGCCGTGAAACAGTTCAGGACGCCGATAGCCTTGCCTTCTTTAATGGTCATAGGAACGCTGACCATGGAGACGAGACCCAGTTTCTTGGCCATCTCTTTCTCTTTGAACAAGGGCTCCTTTAGCACATCCCTGATGATGAGAGACTGGTTGTGGGCGGCCACATAGCCTACTACGCCCTCGTTCATGTTCAGAGATCGGTCTTTGACATAATCGGGATCAATGGCCTGTGTGGCTTTGAGCCTTATTTTCCCGTGAGTTTCGGTTTCGTCGATCAACCACAGAGAGCAGATCTCCACGCCGGTCACCTTGGCGGTGACCATGACGATGAGCTTCAGGATATCCTCCAGATACAAATCCGACGTAATGGCCTGGCTGATATCCATTAAGGCTTTTATGTACTTGTCGAAGATTTCCGGGGGTGTTTTTTCCATACAACTCCCACTGGTGAAGCACAACCTAGCGTGTCGGCTTTTTCCACTCCTTGGCAAAGATCTCTCCAACACGGTTTACCTGACTGAGATCGATCTTCAGGGCTTTGGCGACCTCTTCATAGAGCTGTTTTCTCATGGAGTTCTCTGCAGCCACCAGAGCGTTGAGATCGCGTTTTTCCTTAATATCCAGTGCCTGCGTGTTCCCGAGGGACACGTAGCCGCTGTTGTCCTCAACCACTGCTCCTTTCGCATAGAAGGGTTTCATCTGCTGGTAATTCGCCTTCATTCTCTCTTTGAGAGCACGAATGGTTGGGTTGGAGACAGTGGTGGCCTCCTCGGCCCAGGCCGAGTTCGCCTGGAGGCCGGACAGCAGGTTCATCCAGGAAGAAGTCTTGTCGCCCTTGTCCGGTTTTTCCTTTTCCTGGCCTCGAATGTCCTTGACAATTTCCCCGGCAACGGACTCCACTTTCTCCGCAGGAAAGTAGATGTTGATAGTCACGCAAGCAAAAGTGAAAATCATGATCCCGAAGATCAATGCCCGAAAGTTTCTTGGCCGTCTGTTCATGTCATCCCTCCTGAAAAAGCGACGAATTAGAGTCTTAAGCTGAAACTTCTTTGCATGATGCGTAGATGTTTTGAGCCCGGACCGGGGGGTGTGGTCTCTGGCGAGCTCGCAACCGGAAATGGACCCCTCCCGTTAATCGCCCCCTTGC
>Ga0105107_10000089_pt1 | contig 47321 bp, 35 predicted proteins | sample PPLLaktember2015_6_FD_79335 | JGI IMG/M metagenome (GOLD analysis project Ga0105107, IMG submission 79335) | Freshwater sediment microbial communities from Prairie Pothole Lake near Jamestown, North Dakota, USA - PPLs Lake P8 Core (1) Depth... | ecosystem: Environmental > Aquatic > Freshwater >...
GAGATCATTTACCGGGCGCTGGCGAAGGCGGTTCCCAATCAGGTGATTGCGGCAAGCGGGGGCACGCCGGCGACGATGAATGTTTTCTACGGGAGAAGGAAAGACGGCAAGCCCTGGCATTCCGTGATCATCCGGGGAGGAGGCATGGGCGCCAGCGCATCAACGGACGGACACTATGTCTCCATTTTCCCGGCCAACGGCGCGAACACCCCTGTGGAGATATTTGAAAGCGACACCCCTCTTATTGTGGAAAAGCGAGAGCTCCTCACGGACTCGGGAGGAGCCGGCAAGATGAAAGGGGGCTTGGGCCGCAGGGTTGTTTTCAGAATTCCTGACGACGAGTATGCTCCCATGCCGCCCGTGAATCTCGGAATCCAGTCCGGAAGGTACCGGTATTCTCCAGAAGGGCTGTTCGGCGGCAAGCACGGCGCGAAAGCTCGGTTCCTGGTGAGCGGTCAGCCGGGGAATCCTTTTGGGTTGAGCCGGATGAAACCGGGGGATGTGATCATTATGGATGCTGCAGGCGGCGGGGGCTACGGGGATCCGCTGGCCCGGGACCCGGAGATGGTGCAGGAAGATGTGATCCAGGGTTACGTGAGCCTGGAGAAGGCGAGAGAGGATTACGGTGTGGTTATCGATCCTGCGACCATGAAGGCCGATCTTGCAGCCACCGACGAATTGCGCAGATCAATGAGAACATAATACATCCGCTCCGGCTTCTCCGCTTTCAGGCGAAGCGGTCAGTTGTGTTTTTTTGACCACCATGCAGGCACAAAGTTGCAAAGGCACATAGGCACAAAGCGGAGAGCAATGCAAAGAATGGCATGACTTTGTGCCTTTGCCACTCTGTCCCTTTGTCCCTCAAGCTGTCGGCTCCAGCCGACAGCAGTCTACTTATAAAAGGAGAACACCCTATGGATCAGGAGAAGAAACTCTACCCCACCGGCCATAACCCGCTCTTCATCAAACCTTCCCGCCCCATGCCCAGGGAAGTGGCCTTGATCGGCGCAGGAACCATCGGTCCGGACATCGGCTACTACATCAAAACCGCGCTTCCCAACATCAAGCTCTATCTTGTGGATGTCGTGGAAGAGCCGCTCAAGAACGCGCAGAAGCGCTTTGAAGACTATGGGAAGAAAGCGGTGGAGATGAAGAAGATGAAAGAGGATAAGGTCAAGGAAATCCTCGCTAACATCGTCTACACCATGGACTACAATGAGATCAAGAACTGCGATCTGGTGATCGAAGCGGCCACGGAGAACATCCCACTCAAACAGAAGATTTTTGAAACCGTGGAGAACATCGTCCGTCCGGAAACGATCATCACCTCGAACACCAGTTCCATCCCTGCGGACAGGATATTCAACAAGATGAAAATACCGGAGAGGACGAGCATCACTCACTTCTTTGCCCCCGCGTGGCGCTCGCTTCCCGTAGAAGTGATTCGATGGCAGAAGTCGAGCCAGAAGACAGTGGACTGGCTCTTCTGGTTCTTCGGCCAGACCGGCAAGGTGCCCATCATCACCGATAACGTCCTTTGCTTCATGCTGGACAGAATCTTCGACAACTGGTGCAACGATGCAGCCTATCTCCTGCCCTATGCCACGGCGAGCCAGATTGACAAGGTCACCGAGGAGTTTGTGGGCGGAGGCCCCTTTTTCGTTCTGAACATGTCCAACGGCAACCCGATCATCCATGAAACCAACACGCTCCAGATGGAGGAAGGGGCTCACTACAAGCCGGCTCCGATCTTCCCCTCTGTGGACCGGTGGAACACCAAACGCCCGGGCTCCAAGGTGGACGTGCCTGAGGATGTGAAAAAGAAGGTGAGGGATCGGATGCTGGGCATTCTTTTCTCCCAGTCCTTCGACATTGTGGACCGGGGCATCGGCACGATTGGGGATCTGAACTACGGGTGCCAGATCGCCTTGGGTTTCAAGAAAGGCCCATTGGACATCATGAGGAACTTGGGGGAGGCCGAGGTCGGACGGATCATGAAGAAATTCGGTGAAGACCGGCCCGGGTATCCGCAGCCGAAAAAGTCTTTTTCGTTCTACCAGGATTTCAATCGGTTCCTTTTGGTTGACGAGATCGACGGGGTGATCGTGATCACCTTGAGACGGCCTGAGGCGCTCAATGCCATCAGCGATGAGATCAACAACGAGATTCTGGGCGTTCTCAAGAAGTATGCAAACGACCCGGCGATCAAAGGGTTTGTCATCACCGGTTACGGGAACAGAGCCTTCTCAGCCGGCGCGGACATCGGGAAGTTCCCTCAGACCCTGGGGAACAAAGCGGCGGCGGCGAAATATGCGAAGGATTGTGCGGAAGTGCAGCTGTTTATGGACAAGATGCAAAAACCGGTGGTGGCGGCCATCAACGGCATGGCCTTGGGCGGAGGGTTTGAGATTGCTCTTCGGTGCCATGGCATGGTGGCCACCAAGAACGCTTTCTTCCAGTTCCCGGAAATCACGCTCGGAATTCTCCCGGGCATCGGCGGCTGCATTGTGCCCTACCGCAAGTGGCCCCAGGGAGCCAAGCTCTTCCATGAGATGATCTGTGTGGCCAGGCCGATCAATGCCAAGGAAGCGCTGGAGATCGGCATGGTGTCCAAACTCGTGGACGACATTCCGGATCTCATCAAGGCTGCTGTGGACGAAGTCAAGAGCCTCCAGGGTAAGGTAAAGGGAATTCCGGACGGGATAGTGGAGATTCCCGAATTTTCGATTCCCGATCCTCCTATGGCAGGGAAGCTGCTGCTCAGCAAAGAGGCCGTCTCCATCATCATCAAGACGATCAAAGCGGGCGCAGCAGCGGCCACCTTTGATCGGGCCCTCGAAATGGGTTATGAAGGGAATGCCGAAATCGCTTGCACGGACGCAGCTCGGGAAGGGATTTCGGCTTTTCTGGAAAAAAGAAGGCCGGAGTTCAAGAACTAGAACAGATTCCTTTATCCTGATTCACTCAGAGCCTGCCTCGACATGGGTCGGGGCAGGCTCTTTTATCCTCCGGTTTTCGTTGTGCGTCACGCCAAGGACTTTCAGTGGATTCTATTCGATTTCGCAACCTGGAGGACTTTTTTTATATCTTCCAAGAGAACTGGAATTTTGTCTGGTGCAAAGTCTGCCAAGTATTTATTTATAACTGCCTCTTTTTCCTCTTCGATGTTCTGCAATACCTGCTTTCCCTTCGGCGTGATCTCAAGCAGAGTGACACGTTCGTCAGTTGGCTCTTCTTTTCGGATAATGAACCCGCTTCTTTCTAACCTCTTGGCTATTCCTGACATGTCCGCGCCGGATACCAACATAACCCTACTGACATTTGTTATTGTGTTTGTAGCGTTTTTGGAGCCGACTAGAACTCTTAGGACCGTATATTGGGCAAATGTCAATCTATAATTTCGGAAAATCAGGCTACATTCTTTTTTGTAGAGTTCGGAAGCTCTAACCAATGCTATCATTAACTTCTCTTGAATACTCATGTTGCTTGTGTATCCGTATTTTCCCATGGTCGGCTCCAATTCAAAATTAGCGTCTCTCCAGTGACGATCTATTCCTGCAAGTAAATGATAAACAATTCTAGGTCAAAATGCCCAAACCTCTTCACTTACCCGAAGCGGTTTGAATAAACAAACCCATCCTGGAATGATGGCGTGGGAGTCTAGTTTCAGGTTTACCACTCAGCCAGATTTTTTGCTTATCCTGCAGGCCAAATTCCTGAATTCGCAATAGCCGGTAATTGGATCGCGGGCCTCTAATTCGTTTAGATTGTTCGCATTCAAATCTTCTTCCCAGCCGTGGGCCAAACTGACAACACCGGGCGCCATGTCGTTTGTAACGGATGCCCTCACCTGGACCTTCCCATTTCTTGTTTCCACGACGATCTCATCACCATCGACAACGCCACTCTCAGCGGCTAAGTCAGGGTGCAGCCAAGCGATCGGAGCGGGGGCTTGTTCCCTGAGTTTGCTGATCGTTCTCATCTGCCAGTGGGTATATTCAGGGATTCTAGCCCCGGTCACCAAAATAGAAGGGTATTCTTTGGCAAGCGCTAGATCTCGCACTGGACTCTGTGTGGGCTCTTTGTGAACAGGTATCGGATCATGTCCAAAATCAGCCAGTGACTTTGAGTGGAGCTCGATCTTTCCAGAGGGAGTTCTGAACTTTTCTGGCAAGTCATAGGATCTCCTGCCGAAGACAACCCCTTCTGGATGTTTTACGGATAATACTTCCATAGTCATGCCGCTAGGTCCTAGCATGTGTTCTATCACCTCACTATCAGTATTCCAGGGGAAATGTTCTTCGTATCCCATCTTTCTCCCCAATTCGGAATAAATCCACCAGTCAGGCTTGCTTTCCCCAAGTGGTTCTATGAGTTTCTTGCTCAACATCATAAAGGGAATACCCATGGTCAAGCCATAATTGTATGCTAGGCCGAGTGTCTCAACGGGGGAGCATACGGGTAGGACGACATGGGCGAGTTTTGCTGTCTCGCTCATAAAAAGATCCGATACAACTAGAAGACTCAAGTTTTTAAAGGCCAGGGTGACCTTCTTTGAATCAGGCCAGGCGGCAACCGGATTTCCGCCGCTCACCATCATTGCCTTTATCGGATAGGGCTTACCAGAAAGGATAGCGTCGGGTAAGAGCATCTGCTGCCCGTAGGGCGCTGTCATCCCCCAGAAAGACCGAAAAATTGGGTGCTCATCAGACCCAATGGGTTCCCCCTCGACTGGTAACCTGAGATCAGCGAGACGGGCAAAAGGGTTAACACACCAACCTCCCGGCCTGTTATAATTTCCAGTTATGGCTTGGAGAATAGCAATGGCCCTGCTGTTCTGAAAGCCGTTGATGTGCTGGTCCAACGTATTGATCCCCTGCTCTATGCAAGCGCCTTTTGCTCTAGCGAAAATCCGGCTTATCCTCCTGATTTCTGTAGCTGGAACCCAACAGATCTCCGACGCCTTTTCAGGTAAATAACTCTTGACGTGCTCAACGAGCTTGTCAAAGCCAGTGGTGTATTTCTCCACAAACTCCTTGTCGTATAAATCCTCGCTGATGATGACATTCATCATGGCTAAAGCCAACGCAGCATCCGCTCCAGGCCGGATGGAAACATGGACTCCCCTCTTTGCAAGGGGGATACGTTTCGGATCAATCGCAATAACTTTCAGACCATTGTCCACAAGTTTGTGAAGCCTGGCCGCCACTGGCGGCTCTGAACCATCAGGGTTATGACCCCACAAAACGACGCATTCCGCCCCATCTGGATCCGACAAAGGGTATGTCCCGAAGGTAAACAGACGGGCCATGATGCGCGCACGAAAGCAGTGCGCTTCGATTGAGAAAAAATTGGGGGTCCCGAAAGCAGCGCGCCATCTCTGTGCGAAGGCCGATATCAGAATATTCTCTGCCCCTATGGAACCCACTGATACTGCGACTGAGCGAGCTCCGTATTCTTCTTTGATCTTTTGAAGCTTTTCGGCTACGCTCTCCAGAGCCTCATCCCATGAGGCCCTTTGCAAAGTCCCGTTCCGATCTCTGATCATCGGATACTTTATCCTATCCTGAGCATATACATAGTCGGGCAAAAGGTGACCCCTGGGGCACAGCACACCTTTGGTCGCAGGATGATCCTTCATGCCTTCAACTTTGACGAGTTTACCCCCCTTTACATAGGCATTTATGCCACAGACCATGAAGCACAACATGCATACGGATTTAATTGTTTTGGCGCTTCCTGTTTCCATCTTCGTGACCTCCGATTAGTCTGCCTTTTACCGACATTACTCCTTCTTAGGAAACATCCCGCATTGAAGGCACCTGCCCGCCTCGCTGCCAGCCTGAAGCTCACTCAAACCGAGTTGCACTTCGTCGAAACTCCGTGTCCTCTTCTTCGGGGGCAGTGAAGGCATCCTCTCGCGCGGTCGCTTTTTAAACTTTGAGGTATCGATTGACTCAATGCTTATCGTGCGGGGCGTCGCTGCTTCATAATCTGGGGTCTCTCCTTGGAGGTATTTGTCTATGGCGATCGCTGCTTTTCTCCCTGCTGCTATGGCTTCGACGACCGTCGCCGGACCGGTTACTACGTCCCCACCGGCAAATATGCCCTCCACATTGGTCATCATAGTGTGGGAATTGATCTTGACGCTGTTGTTTACCCCCAAATCTAGATCAGGAAGATCTATAAAGGAGAGATCAGGAGTCTCTCCTATAGCCGAAATGACCATGTCAGCGTCGATGAGAAACTCTGAATTCTCGATCCGGATCGGTTTCCTTCGATTACCTTCGTCAAATTCTCCGAGTTTCGTCTCGAAGCATTCTATGCCACGGCATTCATTCCCTTCACAAATAATCTGACACGGGCTGGACAGATATCGAATCTTGATGCCTTCCTTTTCTGCTTCTTCTACTTCCTCCCGTAAAGCAGGCATCTCCTCTTTGGATCTACGGTAGACAATCGACACCTCTTTGGCGCCAAGCCGTAGAGCCATGCGTGCCGAGTCTATTGCTACGTTGCCACCCCCAATGACAACAACCTTTTCCGCTACTCTGACGCCCTTTCCCATGTTGATTTCTTTTAACCACGAGATTCCGTCGACTACTCCCTCCGTCTCATCATTTGGAATGGCCAGCTTGCCGCTTTTATGAGCTCCTACCGCGAGGAAAATGGCCTTAAACCCCTGCTCCCGTATCTCCTTCAGGGATAAACCTTGCTTACCAACGGGCGTGTTCAGTTTGATTTCAACCCCCAGCCTCTGTATATTATCAATCTCTGCCTTAAGGATTTCTCTTGGGAGACGGTATGCTGGAATTCCAATGGCCATCATCCCCCCAGGTGTGCTGGATGATTCAAATACCGTCGGGCGATAGCCCAGCCTGGCCAAATAGTAGGCAGCACTCAATCCGGCTGGGCCTGAACCAACTATCGCCACCGGATCTTGTTTGGTCAGCTCAGGGGAAATCACATTTCTTCTACCCCTGCTCCCCACCGCGTCCGCGACATACCGCTTGAGGGCGTTAATGGCAATAGACTCATCCATAGCCCCACGATTGCATCTGGCCTCACAGAATCTGGGGCACACCCTCCCAACAACTCCGGGTAGAGGGATTTTCTCCTCAATAAGCTCCAATGCCTTCTCATAGTGGCCCTGAGTGACCAACTCTATATACCCTCGGATATCCACACCTGCAGGACATGCTATTGTGCAAGGTGGAGCGAGCAGCCAAGGTATGGGAGCGTTAAGATCTCCTTTCGGCCACTGTATACAATTGACTGCCTCATACCTCTCGTCAGCCTCACTACAGTAACCGCACGATGCACATTTCACGATCTCATCTGATCTTCCCTTCTTAGCTTTAATAGGCCAATCAGGATCACATAATAGCGCTCGTATCATGCCGATGATATCAGCTTTTTCTCCTTCAAGGATTTGCTCAGCCAACTCAGGGGTGCGGATTTTGCCTGCGGTTACGATAGGAATACCGTATCCAGCCTCCCTAATGCAGCGACGAATCTCCTCTGCTAGGTAAATCTGGGGACCATCAGGGTGCCACCAACGAGGACTCATCCTATAACCGCTGTAACCTGTTCCAGCAAAAGGGGGAAAATCCTTTGAGGGGGGCTCTGCATCCTCAAATTTCTCACCTGCGGAGACGCTTATGTAATCAACACCGGTTGCTGCTAAACATCGCGCTATTTGGCAACTCTGCAATAACGTGTTTCCCTCTTTGATGAATTCCTCCCCATTCATCCGCATTCCAAACGGATACTCTTCTCCCACCAGATCGCGGGTCTTTCGAATCACTTCCATAGGGAGCTTCACTCTGCCATGGAAATCTCCACCGTATTCATCGGTTCGATGATTCATCAGCGAAAGAAAAGACGCAAGAGTGGTAAAGTGTGCCATATGGATTTCCACAAAATCAAACCCGGCCCTTTTAGCTCGAAGAGCTCCACTGGCGAATTCCCTTGGTATTTCTTCTATCTCTTCCTTCTTTAAGTCCTCAACTCTCTGTCTCCATCCGCTCCTCGAAAGCTTCAAGAAATGAATCAGTTGAAGTCCGATTTTGACATCAGGGTTGACGGTCCGTAGTTCACTTACAAACTGTTCTAATTCAGGTACGAAGCTATCATCGCTGATGCGAAGATTAAATGAACTACGAGATCGAAGCACCACAGCCGCTTCAATCACCATGGCGCCTGGGCCGCCTATGGCTATTCTTTTGTATCTCTCCACGAGCTGTTTGGTTATATGCCCTTCTTCAGATGCCAACCGGCTTACGGCTGCCGTAGACATGATTCGGTTAGAAAAAACACAGTCCCGAATGCTTATAGGTGAAAACAGCTTCTCACAGTTCATTCTCCAGCTCCTTATTTTCAACGTTTACTGGGCACCATTACAACAGCATCTACTTGTTGAGTCAGCGACCTCCGGCAAAGCTGCGGGTTTACTCCGATTAATTAACATGTATAGTTGCTATACGATTTTTTGATTCAGAATATATGAATGTTTTAATAGTTAATATTTAAAGTAAATGCTGTTAAGTATTTTCCCGCCGCTTCCGCAACAAAAGCAAATCAGGAATTATCCTCTTGCATTCAATTGGAAAATCGGCCATTCCACTGCGACAAAAGAAAGATTTTGTAACGATTAATAAGGAGATGCACCCTTCAGAAAAGAAAGCACATCAAAATGTCTGTGACGTTTCACGGAAGACACTGCCCTATCCCGATTAACTTCCCGTTATTTGACCCCTATTGCCGTTCTTCAGCAGGAAAGCTCTGGAGTCGCAATAATTTAATGTATTAATACTAAATATATTAACATTTATTGTTCGTCAAGAAAAAACTACTCCGAGGCTTGCTGCGGGGTAGTTCATTTCCACGTCCCAGCCGCTGCCAAGGATGGCAAACACGCTTTCCTTCCGTCCTATCCCTGAGGCGATGGAGCATACCCATCGCCCGAAAAAACTTGACACGGAAAAAAAGGGCAGGCATACTTCGGCAAACAGTGCAATTAGGTTGCATACTATGCAACAAGAAAGATCCACCCACCGTTCCCTGGGCAAGGGCCTTGAAATGCTCTCCGCATTCAGCGCAGCCAATCTCGAGCTGGGCACTCAAGACCTGAGTGAAAAGCTCGGCGTCCACAAATCCACCGTGAGTCGTATTCTTCGTGTGTTGCTGGAGCACGGCTTCGTCCGACAAAATTCCACCACGCTCAAGTACAGCCTTGGACCGTCAGCCATAAGAATAGGAAGAGCAGCCATTGCGGGGTTGGTCGGTCAGATCATCCCCATCGCCAAGCCTTACTTGGATGAGCTGCGTGACGGGACAGGGGAAACGGTTTCTCTGGAAGTGATGTCAGGCGAGAGCACGATTCTGGCGTATGCGGCGAGAGGCTCACACTTGCTGCAGGTTTTCGCTATGGAAGGGGATAGGATGCCTATTAATGCTGCAGCCGGCGCGAAGGCCATCCTGGCGTACTCGCGACCTGATCTTGCTGAGCGATTGCTGCAGCGGGAGCTTAAGAAGTTCACCCCGAAGACGATCACGGCTCCTGAAGCCTTTATGAGGAAGCTGGTGGAATTCAGGAAAAGAGGATACTCCGAAGACCTCGGGGAGATCAATATCGACGTGCATGCTGTGGGCGCCCCCATCTTCAATCATAGTGGTAAATCTGTTGCGGCCGTTGTGATCGCAGCCCCTGAAAGGCGTATGAAATCCCTGATGAAATCCGGAATTGTCTCCAAAGTTAAAGCTACGGCCAGGCAAATTTCAGAAGCGCTGCTGTATTCGGAGAAGGGATGACGGTTTGAGAGGAGTTCGACAAAGAATAGGCGATTCGGGAACAGCGTAAAGGAGATCATTAATGGCTTTGCCCTCATTTGAATACCACCGCGCCGATTCACTGGCTGATTTAGAGCGATTGCTGAACCAGCATCAGGGTAAATGCAAGATCCTCGCCGGTGGAACAGACCTGTTGGTCCAGATGAAAAGCGGAGTCCAGCGACCGGGCGTCTTGGTGGACATCGGGGCTCTTGCAAGCCTTCAAGGAATCACCCACCAGGAAGGAAAGGGGACCTCCATCCTGGCGGGGACCAAGATCGCAGCCATAGAGCACTCAACATTGATCCGTGAAAAGCTTCCGGCCTTGCAGCAGAGTGTGAGGCAGTTGGGATCCTCCCAGGTTCGCGCTATGGCTTCCCTGGGTGGGAATGCGTGTAATGCCTCTCCATCCGCAGAAACCCTGCCCATTCTTATCGCTCTCGGGACAGAAGTGACTGTGGCGGGAAACGGCAGGGAAAGAACCCTGCCTCTTGAGTCTTTCTACCTTGGCTACCGGCAAATCGATTTGAAATTCGGAGAGTACTTAAAGGCTTTCTTTGTTCCTGAGCAACGGTCCCTGAACGGAAGCGCGTATCTTTGCAGGACACTGAGAAGGGCAATGGAGATTGACATCGTCAACGTGGGGGTGTGGTTTCTGGCGGAGCAGAGCGGGTGTTGTCAGGAATCCCGCATTGCCCTGGGATCCGTGGCGCCCACCCCTGTGCGCTGTCTCAAAGCGGAGGCCTGTCTCACTGGCCAAAAACTGGATGAGAAAGTTTTCCGTCAGGCTGGAGAAACCGCTTCCATGGATCTGTCCCCGATCGACGACATACGAGGGTCGGCGGAGTACCGTCGTGAAATGGTCAGGGTTCTCGTGGCACGAGCGCTAAAGAAGGCTTTTCAGTCACTCCAGGAGAAGAAAACGTTGCCGATAACGAAGTGATGAATAGGATCGTTTAACGGCAATGGAAAAAGAGAGGGAGATCGGATGGCTCATGTGATTGAACTCATCGTTAACGGGCAAAAGACTGAGGTTTTGGTCAAGCCCAATGAGTTACTGGTGGATGTACTGCGAGACAAACTGGGGCTGACCGGCACGAAAAAGGGTTGTGGGGCAGGGGACTGTGGCGCTTGCACGGTCCTTGTGGAAGGTGAGCCCGTGCTTTCTTGCCTGACCCTTGCCGTCTCATGCCAGGGGCGACCCACCGAAACGATCGAGGGTCTTGCCAAAGGACAGAGCCTCCATCCGCTACAGAGAGCTTTTGCGGAAAAGGGGGCCGTGCAATGCGGATACTGCACCCCCGGGATGATCCTCTCGGCGAAGGCTCTGCTGACGAAATCCCGCACCCCGACGCAAGAGGAGATCAAGCATGCCATGGCAGGCAATCTCTGTCGTTGTACAGGGTACAAGAAGATCATTGAGGCGATTGAAGAGGCAGCCCACAGGACAGATAGATCAGAGTCTTGAAATGAAAGTTCTCTGCATGATGCGCAGGTGTTTGAAGGCCGGACTGGGCTCCAAGGATTTTGGTAGCGGTCAAAGGCCCGCATTAGGAGGGGTAGGACATCATGGCTAAGCACGATTTCTCGATCATCGGAGAAAGGATCCCCCGAATCGATGCATGGGAAAAGGTAACCGGATCCGCGCAGTACACGGATGACCTGAAAGTCCCGCAGATGCTGGTGGGGAAAATCAAGCGAAGCCCCCACGCCCATGCCAGGATTCTTCAACTGGATGCAACACAAGCCGAAGCCCTTCGGGGTGTGAAGGCGGTTATCCTGGGCTCCGATGCGCCGACGGCTTATGGAATCATGCCCCAAGCGCCGACCGAGTTCGCCCTGGCTGTTAACAAAGTGAGGTATGCGGGGGAGGGGGTTGCGGCTGTGGCGGCGGTGGATGAAGAAACGGCATTGGAGGCGCTGGATCTCATTAAGGTGGAGTATGAACCTCTGCCCGCCTATCTGAGCACGGAGCAAGCCCTGAGAGGAGACGTCCCCATTCATGTGGATAAAAAGGGAAGGCCCTTCATCTATTATGAGGGGAAGCAGTCTTTCGGGGATGTGGATGCGGCACTCTCTCGCTCGGCCTATGTCCTTGAGAAAAGGGCGTCGACACAAAACGTCACTCATGCTTTTCTGGAACCCCAATCCGCTCTTGCAAAAGTCGATACGAACGGCAGGCTGACCCTCTGGTCGTGCACCCAGATTCCTCATTACTTGCAGCGCACGCTCTCGTTGGTGCTGGGCATTCCGGACAAGGACGTCCGCGTCATTGTGCCTGCCGTGGGCGGCGCTTTCGGCGGAAAAGGAGAGGTTGCGTCAAACGAACTTTGTGCAGCCTTGCTGGCGCGCAAGAGCGGCAGGCCGGTAAAAGTGACCTATGAAAGAGAGGAGGTCTTCTATAACAACAAGGGCCGTCACCCCATGGACATGCATATCCGAATCGGGGTGGACGAAAAGGGGTTTCTCCAGGCCGTCGACTTCAGCACCCTCATGGATGGGGGTGCCTATTTAGGGTGGGGCGTTGTCGTTATGTTCTATTGCGCGGCCATGCTTCATCTCCCCTATAAAGTGCCGAACGTCCGGTTTTACGGGAAGAGGGTCTTCACCAACAAGCCGACCTGCGGAGCCATGCGAGGCCTGGGAGGGGTTCAGCCGCGCATTGCAGTCGAGACGGCATTAGATGAGATTGCCTTGAACCTGGGGATGTCCCCTCATGAATTGAGATGGAAAAACGCCGTTGAATCCGGTCACACCACAGCCAGCAATATGTACATACGCCATTCCGAATACAAAAAGTGTTTAGATGATGTGGTGAAAAGGTCCGGCTATTTGGAAAGACAGGGGAAGCTTCCTTTCAGCCGAGGGGTTGGTTTGGCAGGCGGCCATTACAGCTCTGGGACCGCCTACACCCTTTATCTCTCCTACAAACCGCACTGCAATGCTTTGTTAAGGGTTGATCCGGAATCCGGAGTCAGCGTGTATTGCGGCGCCGCGGAAATCGGACAGGGATCGGACACGGTCCTCAGCATGGTGGCTGCTGAGACCCTCGGTGTTCCGCTTTCTGATGTGCGAATCTACTCCGGGGACACTGGAGTGACGCCGTTTGATCTGGGTTCCTTCTCAAGCCGTGTCACGGTGGCTGCGGGACATGCGGTCAAAGAGGCGGCAGTAGGTATCAACAAGAAGCTTTATGGGGTGGCGGCCGTCACTCTAGGGGTCCAGGGAGAACACCTCATCGCAAGGGAAGGAAAGGTCTTTTCCAAGTTTGAACCTCAGAAGTCAATGGATTTCTGGGAGGCGGTCGATAGGTATCATGCGGCATACGGTCCCCTCACTGCAACCGGCTCTTTCACTCCCCCTCGTCATTCGGCTAAAGGCAGTGTTCAAGGAGGCAACATCGGGCACTCACCCACCTACGGATTCACCGCGCATGTGGCTGAAGTCGAGGTGGATACGGAGACGGGTGAGGTGAGGCTGTTGAAAATGACCGAGGCCGGAGATTGCGGTCAACCGATCAATCCCATCGGCGTGGAAGGTCAGGTGGAGGGTTCCATTGTGATGGGCATGGGCCAGGCTTTCTTCGAAGAAATGGTCGTCAAGGGCGATCGGGTCGTCAATACAAATCTGCATGAGTATCGTATCCCGACCATGATGGATCTCCCGGTCATTGATACGGAGACCGTCGACAGTTATGACCCCGAGTCCCCTTATGGAGCGAAGGAATGCGGAGAAGGCCCTATACAAGCGGTCATTCCTGCAATTCTGAACGCCGTCTATGATGCGATCGGGGTGCGCTTCAATGAATTACCCCTCACGCCTGAAAAGGTGCTGGCGGCACTTCACGCTAAGAAAGAGAAAGGAGAAAATGTCTAGCAGGATGCTCAAACAGATCCTGCCCGCGGGTTGCTCAAAAACGGCCAGATTCAAGGCGCCCGAAATCTTGAGGAGTGAGTCGTACAGGCCAGTACATCACAACGACGAGGGGTCAGGGCAACGCCGTATATGGGCGGTGCGGGGGTGGTCATTCACCAAACTATTCATTTAGGAGGTCATCATGATCGTCAATATCGAGTGCGGATTTCTGACGCCTCCCTTCGGGCTGAACCTCTTCGTCTCCATGGCCATCATGAAAAGTCCCTCGTGGATGTCGGCAAGGCCATTCTGCCGTTCATACTTCTCTTTATCGGCTGTCTCTTGGTGCTAACCTATGTCCCGCAGATCTCAACCCTCCTCCCAGGCTTCTCTTGAGGTGACGCCGTTTCTTATCCTGATTCCTCATGTCGGAGACTCCGATCCCTTGGGCTTCAACCTTTTTTCTTGACGAGCGAGCGAGAAGGGGTTTAAAGAAGTAAATATCTATATCAATATTGATAATTTATTTTAATATCAGCAGGATGATCGTTCAATAGAACTGCAGGATATCCAGATGAACCCACAGGGTTCAGTCGAGCGTGCGCCTATTATGTTAAAGTCCCGAACGAACCAGTTGCTTCGTCAAAAAGCGGACGGCCGGCCCATGCACTTCCGGCTTCAGCAGGAGATACGCCGCGGAATCGAGAGCGGTCAATGGTCACCAGGATCCACTATCCCGCCGGAGCGGAAGCTGGCCCAGGAATTCGGGGTCAGCCTGGGGACGGTCAGAACCGCCATCCTCAATCTGGTTGCCGAAGGTCTGCTGTACAGGATTCAGGGCAAAGGGACCATGGTGGCGGGCTCTAAGATGATAAGAGAGAGCATCCGCTACTATCATTTTGTCGGGGATTTCGGAAGGAAAGAAGCGATCCCAAAGTTGAAATTCCTCGACATGACCGTGCTTGAGGGAATGGCGGAGATCAACCGCCGCCTGAAGGTGCGTCACGCTGAGAAGCTATATCGACTGCGGCGTCTTGTCCTGGTCTCCGAGAAGCCAATCGTCCACTCCAGCTCCTATCTCCCGTGCAGGCTCTTTCCTGGCCTTGATGAATTTCCAAGTTCCAGATTTGAGAGAGTCCCTCTCTATCTGGCCCTTGAGGACCATTTCGGTCTCCCGACGTTGAGCAATTCAGACCTCATCTCCGTCACCTCCGCCGATGCTGAGACCGCGGCGCTGCTTGAGATCCCAGAAAATAGCCCGATCCTGAGTGTCGAGATGCTCGCCTTCACCTATCGGAATCGACCGTACGAATACAGGATCAGCCATTGTCTGACCGGAGTTCGAAAACTGCTTCGCAACTACTAAGAATGGAAGGAAATGTCTTGAATGAAAAACAGATGTCTTGAAGCCGACCTGATCATCGTTGGGGGCGGAAGCGCCGGTTGTCTTGCAGCCATCCGTGCCCTGGAGCTCATGCCTGACCTCAAAGTGGTCATATTCGAAAAAGGCGACATCAAGTATTCGGGCTCCATTGCCCGGGGCATGGACGCCCTGAACATCGTGGCGATCCCCAACTTCACGACTCCTGAACTGTATGTGGAGGCCGTCTCCATGGGTTGTGCCGGAATCCTGGACGCTCCGGCAAGTTACGTTATGGCCGAGCGCTCCTTTGAGTTGCTGAAGAAACTCGAAGGCTGGGGGGTCTATTTCCCGGTGGACAAGGCCGGCCAGTACCGGACCCTCCAGTATCACGCCAAGGGGCGATTCCTCACGGCCATGGAGGAGCCTAACCTCAAGGTCATGATTTCTCGCCTTGCCTTGGACAAGGGTGCGGTGGCGGTGAACCGCGTGATGGGGTTGGAGATCCTTATGGATTCCGGTCGCGCCGCAGGTGTGGCCGGCCTCAATGTCCGTTCCGGAGAGCTCGTCGTTTGCCGCTCCAAAGCCGTGATCCTTGCCGCAGGCGGCACGGCACGGTTCACTCTGCCCAATTCCGGGTACCTCTATGGCACCTTTGACTATCCCGGCAACACAGGGGACGGTTACGTCATGGCCTACAAGGCAGGAGCCTCCCTGACCGGGATGGAGTTCTCCCGCCGCACCCTGCTGATCAAGGATGCCAACATGCCTCTCTTGGCGATTACCGTGACCCGGGGAGGCAGGGTGATGGACATCTTTGACAACATCATCATGGAGAACGAGTGCCACTCTCTATCCCGCATGGAAGAGGCCTATGCTCAAGGCCGAGGACCCTTGCGCATCAAGCTCTCTCACCTCAAGCCCGAAGTGATCGAGGAGATCGAGCACATCCTCTTCACCACGGAGAGGCCTGTGCAGGAGCGGTTCTTCAAGGGTCGGGGAGTGGATTTCCGGAAGAGCGACATCGAGCTCTGGCCGACCGAATGCCAGCTTTGCGGGGGCCACGGCATGGCCGGGGTTGTGGTGAACGAGAAGGCCGAGACCTCCGTGCTTGGCCTCTATGCTGCGGGAGATGTGGCTGCAGTGCCCAAGCAGCATCTCACCGGGGCCTTTGTCTTTGGGGAGGTGGCCGCGGAAAGAGCGGTGGAATTCATCGCAAGCAACGGAACCGTGAAGCTGGATCAGGATCGAATCAAAGCGGTGGAAGCGCGCCGCAACCGCCTGGCGGATACCTCCAGCCGCGAAATCGACGTGAGGGACATCGAGTACAAGGTCCGCCGACTGATCGGCGACTACGTGGTCTCCCCGAAGAACGAGTACAAGCTCAAACGCTGGGGCGAATGGGCGGAACGCTTCAGGGAAGAGCTGGAGAGCGGGGTTCTGGCGCGGGACGGCCATGAACTCTCCAAACTCTACGAGGTGGAGCACATCACAACCTGCGCAAGCCTCTCGGCGGCGGCAGCCCTCGTGCGCAAGGAGAGCCGCTGGGGAGAGGCCCATTACCGGACCGACTATCCTGCCAGGGATGACAAGCATTTCTTCTGCCACATGGTCGTCGGCAAGGGAGAATCGCCCCGGGATATACAGGTGACGACCAAGCCCGTGATCGGGATGGATGGGAAGGAGGTCCGGTCATGATTTCGGATGTGAATATCAAGGTGAATCGCGATCTGTGTTATGCCTGTGGCATTTGCGTGGAGCGCTGCATTCTCGACAACCTGCGTCTGTTCACAGCCCCTTGCCGGCAGGCCTGCCCGCTTCACATGAACTGCCAGGGTTATGTCCGGTTCATCGCACAAGGCAAAGAGAAGGAGGCGGCCGAGGAAATGCGGCGCCACACGCCCTTCGGGGGCATCCTAGGCCGGGTGTGCACCCAACCCTGCGAAGGGGTCTGCGAGCGGGGCAAGCTCGACGGCGCCGTGCACATTCGTGGCCTGAAAAGATACCTGGCGGACCGGTATCCTGAGATCGCCCGGCGGCCCGGCGAGGTGGGACGGGCCACAGGCAGGAGCGTTGCAGTCGTAGGCTCCGGCCCGGCAGGTCTCATGGCCGCCTACGACCTGAGGGTTGCAGGGCACGCGGTGAGAATCTTCGAGGCCCAGGATCAGCCCGGAGGTCTGCTCCGATACGGTTTGCCCGCATTCAGACTCCCTTCGGGCGAGGTTGATGGAGCGGTCCGCCTCCTGGAAACCATGGGCGTCGTTTTCCAAACGGCGTCCCCTGTGGGAAAGACCATCGAGTGGGGACGCCTAAGGGAAGATTATGGCGCGATCATTCTGGCCCTCGGTCTGACTCGGCCGGCCTCATTAGGACTCGATGGGGAGGGATTGCCCCGCGTATGGAAAGGTCTGGAATTTCTCCGTCAGGCCAGGAAGGCTCATCCCCTTTCACCCGGCAAATCCGTCGTGGTCATTGGCGGCGGCAACACCGCCGTGGATGCAGCTCTGACGTGCCGTCGCCTGGGAGTGACTACGGTGCATCAGGTCTGCCTGGAGAAGCGTGAGGAGATGCCGGCCTTTAGATCCGAGGTGACGGAGGCCCTGGAGGAAGGTGTCCTCCTCGACACAGGGTGGGGTCCCCTAGATATCCGGCCCGACCGGGATGGGGTGAGGGTGGACTTCGGCTCTTGCCTGGCGCTGCATGACGAGCACGGCAATTTCAGCCCCAAACTGGCCCGGGAATGCGGCATGAGTCTCAAGGCCGAGGCGGTCATCCTTGCCGCGGGCCAGACCCTCGAAGCCTCAGGTCTTCCCTCAGGGCTCGTGGATGGCAGCGGGAGGCGCCTTGCCGTTGATCCGGTAACTCTCCAGTCGAAGGTTGAACCCAAGGTCTTTGTCTGCGGTGATGCAACCGCAGGACCTGGCTCAGTTGTCCACGCCTTCGCATCAGGCAAGGAAGCCGCCCTTTCAGCAGACCGCTTTCTGAGCGGGGAGGGTCTTGAGTGGGGGCGGGACTTCTGGGCCGGGGGCTTCACCAGACAATACGAAGTCGACTTGAGCCGGGCCCAAGGAGGACCCAGGGGACAAGTCTCTCGGAGAGAAATCAAGGAAAGGGATCTCACGAAAGAAACCGAGCTCACACTGTCCAGGGATGCGGCTGTGATTGAAGCCGAACGCTGCCTCTCCTGCGGCCGTGCAGGAGAGCTGAACCGCACCTGCTGGTACTGCCTGCCCTGTGAAATCGAGTGCCCGGTGAAGGCCTTGGAAGTGCGCATGCCCTACCTTGTTCGATGAACCGCGCCAAAGGCGGGAATGGCGCAGGGAAGAATCAACTCTTTATTCTATGTGGAGGGAAAAATGAAAAAGACGGGATTCATGATTAGTGTTTTCGCTCTTTGCTGCTGCCTCATGGTCGGGAACGCACGCGCCGAGGAATGGCCGGGCAAACCGATCACGGCTATCGTCCCCTGGGCCGCGGGCGGCATGACCGACGTAACGACCCGGCTCCTGGTGGAAAAGCTCAAGGAGAAATTGGGTCAGCCCGTGGTGGTGAGCAACATCGGCGGGGCAGGTGGAATCACCGGTATGAGGGCCATCATGTCCGCCAAGGCCGACGGGTACACGATCGGTTCCGGCGCTATCTCCTCGGCCCTTATGTCTCCTTACTTTCTGGATTCACCGCCCTTCGACCTCAGCAAGATCGATTACATTGGGGCTTATGCCTTGCAGGAGCGGATCATCTTCGCACCAGCCGGCAAGCCTTACACCACATGGCCGGCACTCGTGGACTATGTGAAGAAAAACCCGGGGGCTCTTTCCATTGGTTTCGGCGGCGCCCAGTGGTCCATGGAGGTCACCAAGTCCCTGATGAAGAAAGAGGGGCTAAGACTGAAGCTCGTGATGTTCAAAACCGGCGGCGAAGCCTCTACGGCTATGCTGGGCGGTCACGTGGACCTGGTGGAGACCGGCAGCGGCACCCCGGCCTATCAGGCAGCGCGTGAGGGGAAACTTGTCCCGGTGATCAACCTCGGGTTAAGCAGGGACCCGCACTTTCCTCAGCTCAAGAACACGGTGGATTTGGGGAACCCCTTTTCCTGCACCTCGGACTACGGCATGATCGTGCCCGCGGGGGTTCCTGAACCGATCCGAGCCAAGCTGGAAAAGGCTCTGAAAGACGTCTTGGAGGACCCGGGAGTCAAGGAAACCCTGTTCAATATGGGTCTCAATCGCCAGTTCCAGGCAGGGAAGAAATACCGGGAAGTGGTCGTCAAGATGGTGGAGTCCATCCCCAAGCTGGCGGAATTCGTCAAAGATGTGCAGTAGGGCCGGTGAAGCCACGGGGTGGCCGTGGAGGCGGTCCGTTGTTTGGACGCCTAACGTGCATACGTTCTGAGCGGGTGACCTGATGAGGAAAGACAAGTCCGTGGCCTTGGGGCTATTTGGGATCGCCGTTCTGTACTCCATTGGTTGCATGGAGTTGAAGTTAGGGACACTGCGAAAGCCCGGGCCCGGATTTTTCCCTTCGCTCATCGCAGCGGCCTTGGTCCTGTGTACGGCTGTTCATACCTATAAGGTCTTCACAAGAAAAACCGAGACCTCCTCGCCCCCCGAGGGCACACAGGCCGTGAATCTCCGGGCATGGGTCGGGATCGCTATCTGTGTCTTCGCTTACCCGGCCCTGCTGATGTCTCTCGACTTTGTGCTGTCCACCTTCGCGACCGTATTCGCCATGCTGGTCATCCTGAGGTTCAAGGCTTGGCCCGTGTGTTTGCTGGTGTCTCTGTTCACAGCCATCGCTTGCTTTGTCGTTTTCGCGATGCTCCTGGGAGTGGCCCTGCCCAGCGGATTCATCGAGATGTTCTTGTACAGGTTGAGGGGATAAGAGATGGAAGTCTGGCAGAGCTTGGCACACGGGTTTAGCGTTGCACTCTTGCCGGGCAACCTCTTTTTTGCCTTGGTGGGCGCCGTGGTGGGGACGATCACCGGGATTCTCCCGGGCATCGGCCCTTTGGGCGCCATGGCGATTCTTCTATCCTTTACTCTTTACATGGATGCCACAACGGCCATGATCTTTTTCGCCGGAATCTATTACGGCGCCATGTACGGTGGCTCCACCACCTCCATCCTGCTGAGAATTCCCGGTGAAGCGGCTTCGGTGGTGACCTGCCTTGACGGCTATGAGATGGCCAAGAAAGGCAGGGCCGGAGCGGCTCTCACCATCTCTGCCGTCGGCTCTTTTGTGGCCGGGAACATCAGTATCCTGGGGCTGATGGTCGCAGCGCCTCTTCTGGGGAAGATCGCCCTCAAGTTCGGGCCCCCCGAGTTCGTGGCCATTGGGCTCTGCGGGCTGATCATTTTAGTTCGACTGGAGGAGGGTTCGGTGCTCCAGTCTACGATCATGATCCTTTTGGGCCTGGGGATCTCCACCGTGGGAACCGACTACCTGAGCGGGAGCCTTCGCTTCACTTTGCATAGTGAGCAGTTGGCACAGGGACTGGATTTGTTGCCCGTGGCCATGGGGCTGTTCGGGATCGCCGAGGTCCTCGATACCGCTACCCGGGCCCAGGGCGAAAACCGTGTCATCAAGGTCAAACTCAGAGAACTCCTTCCGAGCGGCAGGGAGTGGCAGCGGTCTGTAAGTCCTATCTTTAGAGGGTCTTTCCTAGGATTCCTGATCGGCCTGATCCCCGGGCCTTCGCCGGTCATCTCCACCTTTGTGTCCTATGTCACGGAAAAAAAGCTCTCCAAGCATCCAGAGGAATTCGGCAAGGGTGCCATCGAAGGGGTGGCGGGGCCGGAGTCGGCCAACAACTCTGCCGTGGGCGGCGCCTATGTGCCGCTCATGGCCCTTGGCATTCCCTTCACCCCGGCCATGGCCATGGTATTGGGAGCACTCATGCTCCACAACATCACTCCCGGACCCAACATGATCCAGCAGAAACCTGACCTTTTCTGGGGCGTGATCGCGGCCATGTACATGGGCAATTTCATGCTGGTGCTTCTCAATTTACCCATGGTCAATCTGTTTGTGGGCATCCTCCGGATCCCCAAACCCATCCTTTTTCCCATCATCGTCCTGCTTTGTCTCGTGGGCGTGTACAGCGTGAACGCGAGCTATGTGGATCTCTTTGCCATGGCCCTCTTCGGCGTCATCGGCTATGCCCTCAGGGAGGTTGGGTTCAAGCCTGCCCCTCTGATTCTAGCCATGGTAATCGGCCCCATGATCGAGAACTCTCTGCGCCAGGCCCTCCTGATCTCCGGCGGAGAGCTCGCTCCTTTGGTTCTGAGGCCGATTTGCCTCACGCTTTACAGCCTGGCCTTCTGCGGAGTCGTTGCCCCCTGGGTTTTGAAGAAGTGGAGATCCGGCCGGTCCAGGCCGGCGAACCCGTTAACCGGAAACAAACAGAACAAGGTCATGCGTTGAAAGGAGGTTCCTATGAGATTTTTGAAGTTACGAAGCGACAAGAGATGGTGTGTGATTGTGGCAATCCTTTTTGGCCTGACGGCAATGACGGCCTTTGGCCTATTTTCAGGCCAGGCCGCGGCAGCCCCCAAAGACATTGTCACCATGGGCATGTGGAGTTCGCCCGGCAACTCCATGATTCCCCATTTCTATCACCTCGGCTACGCGCGGGCAGTGTACCGTTTGGTCTTCAACAGCCTGCTGGAGTGGGATGAGAACTCGAACATCGTTCCCAAAATGGCCGAGTCCTATGAGATTTCACAGGACGGCAAAACTTACCGCCTGAAAATCAGGAAGGATGCCTACTGGCATGATGGCCAACCGGTGGTCTCCAAGGACGTGGAATTCACCATTAAGTGTCTCACAGATCCGGATTACTCCTTTATGGATTTCAATCTCGTCGCCGGCATTGCCGGGGCCAAAGCACGGAAAGAAAGGACGGCTCAAGATCTCGCTGGCTTTAAGATCATCGATGATAAAACATTCGAGGTGAGCACAGAGGGTGTATTTGCCCCTATGCTCGACGGCTTGACCGAAATGCACATTATTCCCTATCACATTCTCAAAGACATTCCGGTCAAGGAGTTGGTCAACAGCCCGTTTGCAGCCAATCCGACTGTAGGGTGCGGACCCTACAAGTTTGTCAAGTATGCCACGGACCAATATATCGAGTTCACCCGCTTCGATCGATATTATCTGGGAAAGCCCAAGATCGAAAGGGCCTTCATCCGGATTATCAGCCCGGATTCGGCCATCGCCCAATTGGAACGAGGCGAGCTTGACCTGGTCCTGGGGCAAGGACTGGGAGATATCCCCAATATCGAAATCGATCGGATGAAAAAGGTGCCTAGCCTGGATGTCCAGACCTCCTCCGGACCGTTCACCCAGGGCCTGATGTTGGTCTGCACCCAGGAAAAAATCAAGGACCTTCGGGTGCGAAAGGCTATAGCCCATGCCATCAATACCCCCGGCATTGTCGAGAAGATCCTGCTGGGCGGCGGCTCGATCACAGCAATTCCGCGCGCGGCGGGCTACCCCTTTTATAATGACAAGCTGAAGCCATATGAGTACAACCCGGATAAGGCTCGCCGATTGCTGAGCGAGGCGGGCTGGAACAAGGAGACCCCCTTCCGGATCGTGTTGCCGACAGGCAACAAGGAGAGGAGTCAATGGGCGACAGTCACTCACCAGAACCTTACAGAGATCGGCATCAAGGCCGAATTGCAGCAGATGGACATTGCCACGATGATCAAAACCCTCAGCAAGACCCCGGAGCAGGTCGATGCGTTCTTTGTGGGTTTTATCAATTACATGGATCCTTTCATGTACTTTCACCGTCGGTTCCACACGGAGGGCATTCCAGCGGGAAATCTGATGTATTATTCAAACCCCGAGATGGACAGGCTGATCAATGCTTCGGCCACCACGGTGCAAAAACAAGAAAGAGCCAAACTCTTCGATCGCATCCAGGAGATCCTTCATGATGAGTTGCCGGTGGTACCCATTGCATGTCCCACGTCCACGATAGCGGTGAACAAACGGGTCAAAGGGGTCCATCACTCCATCCTTCATCTCACTCGCAATATCCATGAGTGGGAGATCCGATAATCAATGACGGAAACTCTTCTCCTCAGCACTCGAGAAAGGAGAGGGTTCCGGCACCCATGAGGGAATGGTCCGGGCCCGCGCTGCGGCGCGGGCCTGCCCGCCGAAAGGGAACCGATCTGTGTCGTCCCGAGCGCCCTATCGCCATGGAAATGGCGGGCTCCGGATTCGCAAAAGCCTGTTGAACTTGAATCTATGCATACCTTTATCATTAGACGTTTTTTGATCTCCATCCCGGTCATCCTACTGATCACCATGATCATGTATCTGATCGTTAATCTGGCGCCCGGGGACCCGATCGACATGCTCGTGGGGCAGCAAGCCCTGACTCCCTCGGAGATCGAACAGATCAGAATCAGTCTCGGACTCAACGAGCCCATCCATCAACGCTACCTGAAGTGGCTGGGGCAATTGGCGCGGGGAAATCTCGGATTTTCTTATCTGGACCATCAACCCGTCTTGGATCGTATTGCGGAGCGGCTGGTTCCCACCTTCTCCTTGATGTTCTTTGTGATCTTGGTCTCTTATATCACGGCCGTGCCGATCGGGGTCATTTCCGCGATTCGCCAGTATACTTGGATAGACTATCTCGCCACCGCCCTTGCCTTTTCCGGAATCTCTTTCCCCAATTTCTTTTCAGGACTGGTGGGCATCTATTTCTTCTCCCTGGTCCTGAAATGGTTGCCCACCGGCGGGCTGGAAACCATCGGGCAGGGGTTCTCCATGGTCGACCGGCTGTACCATCTCCTGCTGCCGGGCTTGGTCCTCGCTTTTCGAGAGATGGGCGTGCTGGTGCGCTACACCCGATCAAGCATGCTTGACGTCATCCGCCAGGATTATGTTCGCACCGCCAGGGCCGGGGGATTGTCCGAATGGAAGGTCATCCTTCATCACGCTCTTCGAAATGCTCTGCTGCCTTTGATCACCATGCTCGGGCTGTCTATCCCTCGCCTCTTTGCCGGTGTGGTCATTATCGAGCAGATCTTTCAATGGCCCGGCATGGGGCGCCTCGCCATCGAGGCGATTCTCAGCCGCGATTACCCGGTACTCATGGGCCTGACCCTCTGCACAGCAGTCCTGGTGCTGATGGGGAATCTGCTGGCCGATATCCTTTATGGGGTCGCAGATCCCCGCATCCGGCTTTCGGGGAAACGATGATGCGAGACGCGGCAGACCATAAGGCCCTGCTAGAGGCACCCCGGCAGACTTTCCGCAGCCTGGCCCGGCGGCGATTCCTCCGACATCGACTTGCCTTGGTCGGTGCAGTGATCGTTGCGGCGATTGTCCTTATGGCTGTGTTCGCCCCATGGCTCGCTCCCCACGACCCCAACCATGTGAACATCATGCTGGCCCGGGAGGGACCTTCATCCGGTCATTTCCTGGGGTCGGACCTAGTCGGTCGGGACGTGCTGAGCCGATTAATCTATGGTTCCCGGGTTTCTCTTTCTGTGGGGCTATTGGCCGTAGGGGTCTACATGGCGATCGGGCTGATCTTGGGCTGTGTGGCCGGGTACTTCGGCGGATGGGTTGATATGATGGTGAGCCGGATGGTGGATGCGGTGCTTTCCTTTCCAACCCTGATGCTTATCCTGGTTATTGTGGGTCTTCTGGGCCCCAGTCTTTTCAATATCATCTTGGTGCTCGGCTTCCTGGGGTGGCCCGAGGTGGCCCGGATCGTGCGAGGACAGACGCTGGCTGTTCGTGAGGAACTCTACGTGCTGTCCAGCGAAGCGGCTGGCGCTCCTTCCAGTCGCATCCTCCTCAAGGATATCCTCCCCAATATCATGAGCCCCGTTATCGTCAATGCTACCTTCGGCGTGGCCCGCGCCATCTTGATTGAGGCCGGGTTGAGTTTTCTGGGCATGGGGGTTCAACCTCCGACGGCTTCTTGGGGAAATATGCTGAATGACGCCCAATCTCTGTCGATCCTGGAGACGATGCCCTGGATGTGGGTACCTCCGGGACTGATGATTTTCATTGCCACTATTTCCATCAACTTCGTGGGAGACGGTCTGCGCGACGCGCTGGACCCAAAGCTGAACTGATGTCCGATCCCGTGGAAGACAAAAAACCTGTTTTGTCCCTTCGTGGTTTGACCACGGTTTTCAAGACCGATCTGGGAGCGGTCAAGGCAGTGGACAGCCTGGATCTGGATCTGCCGACCGGCGCGACGCTGGGGATCGTAGGGGAGTCGGGGTGCGGCAAGAGCACCGTAGGTCTGTCCATCATGAAGTTGATCCCGGAACCGCCCGGACGCATCGCCTCCGGTGAGATTATCTTCGAGGGAGAGGACTTAACCAAGCTCAGCAACCGGCAGATGCGCTCAATCCGCGGCAAAAAGATATCCATCATCTTTCAGGAGCCCATGACTTCCCTAAATCCTGTGTTGCGGATCGGGGAGACCCTCTCCGAGGTCATTCGGACTCATCAGAGGGTGTCTAGAAAACTGGCCTGGGAAAAGAGCATCGACGCGCTGGACAAAGTGCGGATCCCTTCTCCTCATATCCGTATCAACGATTACCCTCATGAAATGAGCGGCGGCATGAGACAACGGGTCATGATTGCCCTTGCCATCTGCTGCGAGCCCTCACTGATCATTGCCGATGAGCCCACCACGGCACTTGATGTCACTATCCAGGCTCAGATTCTGTCCCTCCTGAGAGGGATTAAGCAAGCCCTGGGGACGTCGATCATCCTCATCACCCATAATCTGGGCGTCATTGCGGAAAACACCGAAAAGGTGGCGGTCATGTATGCAGGCAGACTGGTGGAGTATGCGGACACCGCAGCCCTGTTTGACTCCCCTTTGCACCCCTATACCCAAGGGCTTGTGCTTACCGTGCCCAGATTGGGTGCGAGAAAAGAAAAACAAAGCCGGCTGAACGTGATACCAGGTCTCGTTCCCAATCTGCTCAACCTCGGTCCAGGATGTCATTTTGCAGATCGATGCACTTGCGTAATGGACAGGTGTCGGCGCCTGAAGCCGGATGTGCACATCTGCGATGAAAAACACTTGGTTCGATGCTGGAGATATGCCTGATATGGAAGAGCCGATGGTGATCTGCCGGGGTGTGAAAAAATACTATCCTCTCAGGAGAGGGGTCTTTTCGCGGACCTACGCATACGTGAAAGCCGTGGAGGATGTGGATCTTTCTATGTTCAGGGGCGAAACCATGGGCTTGGTGGGGGAGAGCGGTTGCGGCAAGAGCACCCTGGGGCGGCTGATCCTGCGGCTGGAAGCTGCCACGGCCGGCGAACTCTTTTTCAATGGACGGAATCTGACCAGACTGCCGAGACGGCACTTGGCCAACCTCCGGCGGGATATGCAAATCGTGTTTCAGGATCCCTATTCTTCTTTGAACCCCCGACAGACCATCGGCACGATTATAGGGGAACCTTTCCTGATCCATCGCTTGGGAGGGCGCAGGGAGATGATCGCCAGGGTCTATGAACTGCTGGACTTGGTCGGGATTCCGGGAAATTGCATCACTCGCTATCCTCATGAATTCAGCGGAGGCCAGCGACAAAGGATCGGGATCGCGCGGGCGCTCATCCTCAACCCCAAATTCATCGTCTGCGACGAAGCGGTATCCGCCCTGGATGTTTCGGTCCAGGCCCAGGTGATCAACCTTCTTGAGGACCTCCAGGAGGAATACAAGTTGACCTACCTCTTTATCGCCCATGATCTGAGCGTGGTCGAGCATATCAGCGATCGGGTGGCGGTTATGTATCTGGGCCAGATTGTTGAACTCGCCGAGAGTGGAGTTCTCCATTCGAAAGCACAGCACCCCTACACCAAGGCCCTGATCTCCGCCTGTCCCATTCCAGACCCTCATCTCCGCAGGGAAAGAATCATCCTTCAGGGCGATGTCCCCAGCCCGGTGGACCCGCCCCTCGGCTGCTATTTCCGCTCCCGGTGTTCGGAAGCGATGGATCTGTGCAGCCGCAAGAAGCCTGCACTTGTGGAGACCGAACCGGGCCATTCTGTGCGATGTTTCCTTGCTCATCCTTATGATGGAACACAGAGGGAAACGGTTCAGGGGGGAAATCGTGAAAACTGAAGAAATCAAGGTCACAATGCGCGACAATGTACACCTTCAAACTTTTCTTTTCTTACCTCGTGGCAAAGGCCCTTTCCCTTCCCTCATGGCCCGATGCATGTACGGAGCGGATCGGCTGCAAGAGCAAGCGAAGACCTGGACAGAAAAGGGGTACGCCGTAGTGCTTCAGAATGTGCGCGGCCGCCACGGCTCCGAAGGGGGACCCAGCGGCCGCGGGGACTATGCGGAGGACGGCTATGATACCATGGAGTGGATGGTCGCCCAGCCCTGGTGCGACAGACGGATCGGGACGTTCGGACGGTCTGCCGTTGCGCGCGCCCAAGTATCGACAGCATTCCTGGCGCATCCAGCACACCGGGCGATGGCCCCACAGGTCCTGCCTTACGGCATGGGGAGTCGTCTTGGAGGTGCGTTTATGTTCAGTCAGATCGCTCAGTGGCTTTACTGGGCCCAGAGCGGCCCTGAATTGAACCCGTATGAAATTGTGGATTGGATGCCTCACCTCTTCAAATTGCCGGTGATTAGCGTTTTGGACGACCTCGGGGGGCCGGGGGACATGTACCGTGCAGCTGTCACCGATCCCCGTACCATTTATGGGTGGAGCATGATGCGGCCCGATCAATTCAAAAGCCTCAAGGTGCCGAATCTGATGGTCACAGGGTGGTATGACCATTGCGCCACCGGCCCGATCGATTTTTTCACGCAGACTATGCGGTATGCCTCGGAAGAGCAGAAACGGAACACTCATCTTGTCGTCGGTCCATGGGACCATGGGGTCGATGGAGATGCCGCCGGTGAATACGATTTTGGATTGCAGGCAAACCTCGACCATCAAGCGATCGAGGAGTCTTTTTTCGCACACCATCTTCACAAGACCCCTCTTCCGGAGCCCCTGCCGCCGGTGAAGATTTTTGTAATGGGGAGGAACGTGTGGCGAGATGAAAATGAATGGCCTCTTTCCCGCGCAAGAGAGGCTAAGTTTTATCTCCACAGCAACGGAAATGTGCGAGGAGCCTGGCTCCGCGGCCAGCTTTCCCGGGATATCCCGGGCGATGAAAGCCCGGACCATTTCACCTATGATCCGACTGATCCGGTCCCGACCTGGGGAGGCGCAAATAGTGCACCTGCCGTGGTGCTGCCCATGAAACGCGGCGCCCGGGATCAGCGGATTACCCTCTACCGCCGCGATGTTTTAACCTATTACAGTGATCCGCTGGAGGAGCCCCTCGAAGTCACGGGCATGCTCAAGCTGGTCCTCTATGCCGCAAGCTCGTCAGTAGATACGGATTTCACGGCAAAACTATTGGATGTGGCTCCTGACGGGAACGCCAGGCTCTTGTCAGACGGCGTCGTCCGTGCTCGGTTCCGACATGGCCTGGATCTGCCGAAGGCCATTGAGCCAGGAAAGATCTATCGTTATGAGATCGACCTGTGGTTCACCAGCAACGAGTTCCAACGGGACCACAGGATCGGATTGGCCGTATCGAGCAGCAATTTCCCGCGCTTCGACAGGAACTTGAATACCGGGGGAGACAATGAGCAGGACGCGCGTTTAGTCACAGCGGACCAGACCGTATTTCACAATGCCCAATACCCGTCGCATCTTATTCTGCCGGTTGTTCCCTGACAGCCCTGCCGATTGGAACGAGCGGTGCTGCTTAGAGTCTTAAAGAACAACTTCTTTGCACCCTGCCTAAGGCAGGCAAGCATGCATAGATCTTATGAGCCCGGACCGGAGGGTGTGATCTCTTTAGAGCCGCAACCATTTCTTCAGTGCCTTTAAGCGGCGCCGAAAAGTCAGTGGGTTATGGTGGAAGCCCTTTGGAACAGACCCTCCGATTGTCATGTGGGTCTGCGCCTCCTTCGGGGAAGGTTCGAAGGCAAGGGGGCGGTTGGCGGGATGAGTCCATTTCCGGTTGCAGGCTCGGCAGAGACCACACCCTCCGGTCCGGGCTCGGGCAGACTTCGGTCGTGGCCAAAGGCCTGCATTAGGGTTGTATTGTCCTGCAGGAGGTCTTCGGAGAATCGCTGTGGCCGGGATTTAAGGCACCTCACCTTCAATGCGATTCCTGGGCCGTGCGGCTGATGATCTCTTCCTGGTGGTATCGGTCCAGGTCCACGAAATAATCACTGTAGCCCGCGACCCGTACCAAAAGGTCACGGTGTTCGTCCGGAGCAGCCTGTGCCCGACGCAGGGTCTCCGTGTCCACCACGTTGAACTGGATATGGTGGCCGTTCATGCGAAAATAGGTGCGGATGAGCTGGGCCAATTTTTCGAGGTCCTGCTCGGACTTCAGTACGCTGGGGAGGAAGCGCATATTGAGCAGCGTCCCACCGGATTTGATCTGGTCCATTTTGGCGAGCGACTGGATGACGGCCGTAGGTCCTTTGCGATCGGCGCCCTGGGAGGGCGAGGTGCCGTCGGATTCCGGCAAACCTGACAACCGGCCGTCGGGTGTAGCGCCAAGCATCTTGCCGAAATAGACATGGCAGGTGGTGGAGAGCATATTGAGGTGGTAAACGGTGCCCTTGGTGTTTGGTTTACCCTCGATGGCGGCGAAGAGCGAGTCATAAACACGTTTCATGATGGCGTCGGCTCTGTCGTCGTCGTTCCCGAAGAAGGGGGTCTTGTTCTTGAGTTGGTGCCGCAAAAGGTCTTCGCCTTTAAAGTCGAGGGCCAGGGCTTTGAGCAACCGTTCCATCCCTACCGTCTTTTCATCGAACACGTGGGTCTTGACGGCGGAAAGACTGTCCGTGACCGTGCCAATGCCGCAGCATTGAATGTAGTTGGTGTTGTAGCGCGGTCCACCATTGCAGTAGTCTTGCCCGTTGGCTATACAGTCGTTGATCACCACCGAAAGAAAGGGCGCCGGCGAATGCTGGGCGTACATACGTTCAATGGCGTTGTTGACCCGGACCTTAAGATCGGCTACCCAGCTGAGCTGCTTTTCGAAGGCGGCGTAGACCTGATCAAAGCAGTCGAAGGTCAGAGGGTCGCCGGTGGCCGGTCCGACCTTGTTTCCTGTCAGCGGATCAACGCCGTTGTTCAGGGCCAACTCCAGCACCTTGGGCACGTTGAGATAGCCTGTGAGGATGTAGGCTTCTTTGCCGAAGGCACCCGTTTCGATGCAGCCGCTGCAGCCGCCCTCCCGCGCGTCCTCGACACTTTTTCCCGCCCTCAGCATTTCCATGACGTACTCGTCGGTGTTGAACAGGGAAGGGTATCCATAACCCTTGCGGATGACCCGGCAGGCAGCCCGAAGGAAGCGGTCTGGGGTTTTGGCGCTGATGTGGACGCTCGGCTGGGGCTGGAGCAGGTGCAGTTCATCCGCCACTTCCAGGATGATGTAGCTGACCTCGCTCACCCCGCTTACGCCCTCCCGGTTGAGGCCACCCAGGTTCACGTTGGTGAAGTCGTTGTAGGTGCCGCTTTCCTTGGCCGTGACTCCCACCTTGGGTGGTGCGGGATGGTTGTTCACCTTGATCCACAGGCAGCTGATGAGTTCCTTGGCTTGCTCGCGGGTGAGAGTCCCGTCGGCAAGGCCTTTTTCATAAAACGGCTGTAGATGCTGGTCCAGATGACCGGGGGTCATGGCGTCCCAGCCGTTGAGCTCGGTTATGGTTCCGAGATGTACAAACCAGTACATTTGCAAGGCTTCCCACAGGTCGCTCGGCGCATGGGCAGGCACCCGGCGGCACACCGTTGCGATGCGAAGCAACTCGGCTTTTCGCTGAGGATCGGTTTCTTTTGCGGCCATGCCCTCGGCCATTTCGGCGTGCCGCTCCGCGAAGACAATCGCTGCGTCGCAGGCGACGGCCATGGCTTTGAGTTCCTCGGCGCGGTCCGCGGCCTGGGGGTCTTTCAAATAGTCCAACGCAGCCAGCCTCTCGGCGATCTCGCGCTTGAAATCCAGCATTCCCTTGCGGTAGATGGTATCGTCTAGGGCCGTGTGCCCTGGTGCCCGCTGCTCCATGAACTCGGTGAACAGGCCGGCTTCATAGGCTCGACGCCATTCCTCGGGGAGCTGGCTGAAGATGCGGTCCCGGATGCTGCGACCCTGCCAAAAGGGGATGACCTCACGCTCGTAAGTTTGGATATCTTCTTCCGATATGCTGTAGCGGGTCATGAGCCGGGAGTTCAGAATCCGCAGATCCTCGACGCTGTGGCAGGTCAACTCAGGGAAAGTCGGAACGGCTTTAGGTCGCGGCCCGCGCTCGCCGACGATGAGTTCATCGGGGCCGATGAAGATGGTCTTCCTGGTGCATAAGTTCTTGAAGTTCAGAGCACGCAAAACAGGCGTGGAATGCTTTCCAGCGTTCTCTTTGTAGAATTCCGTTACCAACCGGGCCCGCTCGATGGAAATGCTGGATTTGGCGGTGACGCTTTCTTGGCGCAGGCGCGTCATACGTTCATTCATGGTTTTAACCTCCCACTTCCACTGTTAATCTGAAATTCGAAAGCCGCTGGGCGGCGCGAGTTACCTGTTCCTCCAGGGGAGGCAGGATGTTCTCTCCCCGATAAGAGATGCCGAGCTTGAGGTATTTGCCGTTTGCCGCCCGGTGATAGGGCAGTAGATGCACCGGGTGCGTCCGCGGAAGTCCAGCGATGAACTTGGCAGCCGCCGCGAGGTCTTCTTCGCTGTCATTGACCGTAGGGATCAAGGGCATGCGAATGATGATGTCGGCGCCGGATGCCGATAACACCCGCAGATTGTCCAGAACTTTGCGGTTATCGACGCCCGTGCTGGCGCGGTGCTTCTGCGGATCAAGGACCTTGAGGTCGTAGAGAAAGAGATCGCAGAGCTCGGCCGCTTTCAAGAGCACGGCGGTATCTCCATAGCCAGAAGTGTCGACGGCGCTGTGAATCTCGTACCGCGCGCAGGCCTCCAGTATTGCCAGAAGGAAATCCGGCTGGCAGAGAGGTTCGCCTCCGGAAAACGTGACCCCGCCGCCGGATTGGTCGAAAAAAGGGATGTCCCTTTCGAGGGATTGCAAAAGTTCAGGGACGCCGACGGTCCAGCCCGTGCTCTCTCGCGCTTCCATCGGGCAGACCTCGACGCAGCGACCGCAGTGTCTGCAGAGGTCAGCGTCGACGCAGATGCCCTTGGCGCCGCGCGACAGGGCATGGGCAGGACAGTTTTCGATGCAAACCCCACACCCCGTGCATCGGCCCGGAAGATACACTTCATTCGGGACCTGATACGAGTTCTCAGGATTGTGACACCACCAGCAACTCAAGGGGCAGCCTTTCAGGAAAACCGTAGTTCGGATTCCCGGTCCGTCATGGGTTGAGAACCGCATGATATTGAATATGGTTCCTTCCATGTTCTAGTCGCTCACTCCGGAAACGCGAGAGTATCCTCACGACGCCAGCCGAGAGCAATGTCGTCCCCCACTTGAACGGAGCGGTCTGAAAGCCACCCGGCAGACACCTCGATGACGATCCGATCACCGTGCCTCAGCCTCGCCAGGACCTCCGTTGTATTTCCTGCATATTTCAGAAATTCGACCGTTCCATGAAATTGGTTTATATACCGCACATCATCAGGCGGATCTATGACTATTTTGCTGGGGCGGAGCCCCAGTTTTCCAGCGCTGGCACTGGTCCCCCTGCAATGCACTTTGAGGCCTGACCTGGAGGTAAAGGTATCCGCTTCAAAAGTCCCATCCATGAAATTCCGAACGCCTACAAAATCGGCGACGAAATATGAATTTGGACATTCAAAAACTTCCTTGGGAGGCCCAATCTGCTGAATACGCCCCTCATTGAGTACGACGACTCGATCCGATAAGCTGAAGGCTTCCTCTTGATCGTGGGTCACGTATATGGAAGTCAAATTCAGCTCCCTCTGCAACTGCCGAAGCTCAACCTGCATTTCCTGCCGAAGCTTTGCATCAAGATTGCTGAGCGGTTCATCAAGCAATAGAACCGAGGGATTAACGACCAGCGCGCGCGAGAGTGCGACCCTTTGACGTTGCCCTCCCGATAACTGGCCGGGATACCTTTCAGAAACACTCTCAAGCCGAACGAGAGTCAGCGCCTTTTTGACGCGCTCGACAATATCACTTTTTGAGACGCGCCTCATCCTCAATCCAAAGGCGACGTTGTCGAAAACCGTCATGTGGGGAAACAGGGCATAACTCTGAAATACCATTGCGGTGTCACGTTTATCCGGGGTGGTGTACGTGACATCCTCGCCCTCGATCAGGACTCGGCCCTCGTCAGGCATGATAAATCCCGCGATCATGCGCAGGGTCGTTGTCTTGCCGCATCCGCTGGGTCCCAAGAGGGAGATCAGTTCACTCTTCTTAACATTCAAGTGAATATCCTCTGCAGCAATGACCCTGCCAAAACGCTTGCTCAATCCTTCAAGAACGACTTTGTCGCTCATCACCTTGATCTGTCTCCTTGAGTCCACCGATGATCCTCGTGAACCGGCATTTTCAAAAAACATTGCTGAGCCCGACAACCCGGTCGGCAATCAGCATGAGGATTCCCGTGATAACGATCTTCACCGTCGCCACAGCAGCAATCGTTGGGTCCACCTTCCAAAAAACATAATTAAGGATTTCAATCGGAATGGTCGACTCGCCAGGCTCGACCAGCATCAGGCTCACCTCAAGATTTCCGAAGGAAAAAATGAACGCAAAGATGCCAGCGGCAACGATGGAGGGTCTAATGATAGGCAAGGTGATACGCCAAAAAGCGCGCCACTTGCTTGCGCCTAAGTCCATTGCCGCCTCCTCAAGTTCCGCGTTGATGCCTATCAATCCGGCAGTAATTAGTCGGACAGTCCATGGGATGGTGATAATTACGTGGGCGAGCACCAACACCATAAAGGAGGGCACTAACTCGATACCCATCATTCTCTGTAATCGTATGAAAAAAATGTACATGGCCATCCCGGTGATGATGACAGGAACTACAAGGGGCGAGAGAAACAAATTCTGCAGCGTACTCTTGCCCGGCAATCTAAACCGCGTGAGCCCAATGGATGCGAGCAGACCGATGATCATCGAAATGGCGGTGGCCGCCAGCGCAACCTGAAAACTCAGGATAAAAGCATTTATGAAATTCTTTTGATTCAATATATTCTGATACCATGCCAAGGAATACCCTTTTGGCGGAAATAGGATCAACTGCTGTGAAAAGAAAGAAATCCATACGACCAAGACCACGGGTGCAAGCACGAAACCAAGAATGGCCGTCACCGCGCCATAGGAAAAATATCTGGACACTCTTAGGCCAAATCTCATACCCGTGTGCCTCCCTCAAAGGATCGAATATACTTGCGCGACAGGATGCGGGAATACAGGGCAGAAGTTGCCAACGTCACTCCAATGAGAACCACGGCCATCGCCCCTCCCAAGGGCCAATTCGAGACGTCTTGTATTTGCGAATACAAGGCCGGCGCCATCATCAGAACCTTGGGTCCGCCGATCAAGAGCGGAGTCGCATAGGCATTCATGCAAAGCACAAACACCAGCAGGGTTCCTGCAAGGATGCCCGGCATGGCCAAAGGAAAGATGACGAGGCGGAATACCTGCCAGGTCGAAGCGCCCAGGTCACGGGCTGCCTCCTCCAAGTCCGGCTGGATCTTTTCAATGACGGCTTGCAGGGTAAGAATCATGTAAGGCATAACCACTGCGGCCAGAACAACCGTCACGGCAAAGGGTGTTTGCAGGATCTGCAAAGGACTGCTGATCGCGCCAAAACTGAGAAGAAGTCGATTCATGAGCCCGGCTTGGCTGAACACGGCAATCCATCCCATGGCGCGTATGACGTTCCCGAGCAAAAGAGGGAAAACAACAATAATGATCAACAGGCTCTTCCAGCGTTTACGTAAACGGGCAAGAAAATAACTGACTGGAAAAGCGAGGACGAGCGCCAAGACGGTTGACGTTACGGAGATGACGATCGTTCGAAGGAGAACCCTCAGGTAGTACGGGTCACTCAGAAACTTGATGTAATTCTCCAGGGTCCAGGCCGTCTTCATGAACTCTCCGGGCACGAACTGATTGAAGCTGAACCGGACAAACACAAGCAGAGGCAAAATAAACATAACGGTCAGCAGTAGGGTCGCCGGGCTCACGAGGGAGACAGCTCGAAGTCGCTCCGCACGCATGAGATGGTCATGCTGTGCAGGACGTTCTATTCGGTTCAGGCGTTGCATCCTGGATCACAACCTTGTGAATTTTGTGGAACGGAAAACCATGGGCACAGGGAATCTTTCTTACCGACTGATAATCTTCTTATCCCATTGCTCCTTCCATTTCGGATCGTTTTTTCCTACATAAATAAGGTCTATCGGTTTGATTCGTTTCATCTCTTCATCGGTAAACCCGATAGAACTTTGGACTTTTTCCGACAAAGGTATCCCGCTGACCGTCGGGGTGTACCCCATGACTTCCGCAAAACCGATTTGCGGCTTTTGATCCAGCAAAGCATTGAGGTAGGCATGGGCTCCATCCACATTCTTGGCATTTTTCGGGATGGCCGCACAGAAGGTGACCGGGTAAACGCCTTCTTTCGGCAGGACGTTCCCCAAGGTCGCGCCTCCTTCAGCAGCCCATTGAACCGCCCGTGCTCGCCGGGTAACGGTCAGCCATACTTCGCCCGTCTGGAGCGCTATGCCGAGTGTTTCCATGGAAGAAAAGGGCTTAAGCTCCTGTTCCGTCAACTTCAGCATGCGGTTCCAACCGGCATCCCAATTATTTTGATAGGCTGTTCCTTCAAGAAGGGCCGCAATGTACATGTGATCCGTCCACAGGTTCGTCTGAATTCCGATTTTGCCTTTGTATTTGGGGTCCCAAAGGACCTCCCATGAGGTGGGCACCGGACTCACCTTGTTCTTGTTGTAGAGAATGACATTGGCACTGAAATTGTAGGGGATGTAATGGTCGTTCCTGAAACTTGGGAACAATTTTTTCGCGTTGGGTATCTTGGCCTCATCCAGTTTTAGAAGCAACCCTTCGTTAATCAAAATCTGCATGTCTCTGTCGTTGACGTGGATGATATCGAAGGAACTGGCCCCGTCCTTTTCGACGCGCATCTTGGTCATGCGCTCCGTATTCATGCCAATGGCGTAAACGATCTTAACATTCGGGGCGACCTTGGCGAGAACGGGATCCACAGTTTCACTCAATACTTTGACGGTATCGCCACCAAAGGTCCCGACGATCACCTTTCCCGACGCACCCTGACCCGGACTCTGCGCACTTGCGCCACGGTCACAAGGGGTGAATGACAACAGATACGCAAACACTGCACCCAGTACCAGCCACACTTTCCTGTCCATAATGTCCTCCTTTCGAACGATGAATAAATGTAAGCTTAAAGATGCCCTGCACGGCTCCTATCCGTTTAGGTTTCGTCTAAAGGGGATCCACCTCACCCTGTTGTCTTCGGATCGTAGGCCTTAGTCCGAACAGATCAGACTCTCCAGGTCACGCGGATAATACGTGAGCATTTCGATCCCGTTTTCTGTTACAAGAACCGTGTCCGAGTGGCGAAAACCACCTAAGCCCGGCACGAAGATACCTGGTTCGACGGAAAAGACCATGCCCGGTTTCATCACCCACTCGTTGCCGATGTCCAGGTAGGGGGCTTCATGAATCTCCAAACCCAGACTATGCCCGACATGGTGCCTCCAGTATTTCGTTAAGCCATTGTCCTCGTAAAACGCACGGGCTGCTCGGTCGACTTCGCAGCATGGGTGCCCAGGTTTGATGGCTTCCAGGGCAGTGTTCTGTAGTCTACAGACCAGGTCAAAATACTTCTTCTGTTCCATGGACGGTTCGCCTACGAACATGGTTCTCTCAAGTTCGCTGTTGTAGCCCCATACAAAGGTTCGGGCGTAAGTGACCAGGTTATCGCCCTTTCTGAGCTTCAAGTTCTTCATAAACGCGTGGGGAAAAGCGGAATTGGGCCCGATCTGACCGCGAAAGCCGGTTGTTACGCCCATCATGACCCAGCTCCTGGGTTCGTAGCCTTCCCCTAGGGTTTGAATCATGGCGGTACTGGCTTCCTGCGACGCCGATATGGAAATTTCCATTTCCAGTGATCCCGCACGCACCTTGGTTTGAAGCAAGCGGTGTGCAAGGTTACTCCACCGAGCGCTTTCCTTGATTAACGCAATTTCCTCCGGTGACTTGCAGTGGCGCAAATACTCTACCAGGTTGGCATGGTTGCTCATGATCGCGTCGGGCATGACTTCACTCAGAGCCGGCCCTTCATACCCGCTGATTCTCCCATACCCGTCAGACTCAACCCCAATCCGCGCCTTGCTTAGTCCCATTTTTTTCAGAACCTCGGCGAAGATCGCCATGGGAGGCCGGAGGCCAGGATACTCTTCATACATTTCGACCCTGTCGATCAACGCGGTTTCCTCGGCATGCTCTAGTTCCAACCGAGGAAGAAACACAGCCAGTTCATCATGAGAGGTCAGCACCAAAGCTATTGGACGCTCAGTCGTGACATACGCAAAATTCGTCAGGTAGAATATTGAAGGAGGCTTGAAGAGCACTAAAGCATCGAGCTTGCGTTGCCCCAGCTCCTCTGCCACGGTTCTCCTGCGCTTTTTCAACTCATCATGAGAAATCCTCAAGTTCGTCAACATTTCTCCCTCCTGAATCCATTTCAAAAAATACGCTTCACGATGGCGCTCATCGCACCAGATACGGCATCCGCACTTCCAAAGCATTCACGGGGCATTCGATTTCACAGGGCAAGCAATACCAGCAGGTCTGGTTGACCTCTGCCGGTTGGCCGCAGCCCAAGCAACGCTCAGCTTCATCGCGGGCTGTTTTTTGATCCATCGTCTTTTCAACCTCCAGGTGCAGCTGCCGTTCCGGGATCGGAAGCCGCGGGAGAACAGCCCGGGGGCGAGCCACCACATTCTTTTTGTCCGGAAAAAAGTCGGTGCTATAGGCCCCTCCCCAGAAAGACCTCCCCCACCTTAGGGTTTCACCGGAGAGAAACCGATCGATTGAAACAGCCGCCTCACGGCCCTGGGCCATCGCCTCGATCACAGAGCGTGGACCCTTGACAACATCGCCCGCCATAAAAATCTTTGGCCGTCTCGTTTGAAGGGTCAGCGGATCAGCTAGGCTCATATTTCTCTCTTCGAGAAATTCATGCGGGAAACCCGCGAAATCGCGCCGTTGCCCTATGGCGACAACAACGGATTCGGGTGAGGCAGACAGGCCACAAGTATTTTCCAGCTCCGGACGGAAGCGCCCTTCCTCATCCAGAACCCTGATGCAGCGAGAGAATTCGAGTGTCAGCTCATGCCCTCCGTTCTTGAAAATCCGTCTAGGCCCCCAGCCATTGTGGATCTTTATTCCCTCTTCCACAGCCTCATCGATTTCCCCCTGAAAAGCGGGCATCTGGCTTCTTTCTTCTAAGCAGACGATGCTGACGTCTTCCGCTCCCATTTTGCGGCATAGGAGAGCGGAATCGAAGGCGGTGTTTCCACCTCCAATCACGGTCACTTTTTTCCCGATGCTAACGGTGATCCCCTCTCGGGCCTTCCGCAAGAGATCCATTCCCTGATAGACTCCATGCAGGTTCTCTCCGGGAATACCTAGGTTTGCCGAGCTTCCGCCGCCTGTTGCGAAAAGCAGGGCATCCCATTCACGCTCGAGCTTTTCTGGATCGAGATTTTTTCCCAGCGCAAGTCCGGTCTTAAAGACCACCCTCATCTTCTCCAGCATTCGAAGGGAATAACGCACTTCCGACAGAGGCAGCCGAAAGGCCGGAATCACCCATCGAAGCATCCCTCCTGGCTCAGACGCACTTTCAAATACGGTCACCCCATGCCCCTTGGCTGCCAATTCATAGGCCGCCATGAGCCCTGCAGGACCAGAGCCCGCAATGGCAATCCGCTTCCCGCTTGGCTTGGATGCCGGCGCTGGTGCCTGGGCGATGTCCGGATGTACACCTGCCAAATACCGCTTCAAAGCGCGGATATGCACCGGGTGATGATCTATCGTGCGCCGCTCGCATTTGTCCTCACACGGACGGGTGCAAACCCGCCCGATAATCCCGGCGAAGGGGAGGTACTTTCGCATCTCCTGGGCCGCTTCCTCTTCTTTGCCCTGGGCGATTAACCGCACATAACCTTGGCAATTCATGTGGATGGGACAAGCGGCCCGGCATGGAGAAAGCCTCATTCGCAGATTGTCAAGGATACAGCGGTCTACGCAAATTCCGCACGCATAGCATCGATCACGATTGACAACGATGTTCACATCTGACCGAGAAAATGTCAAAGCGTACCTCCCCCCGTAAAGCCGCGAACCAAGGGGCGCTTGAAAGGCTTCACTTCTTGGTCCTCGCCTTTTTGCAGATCGACGTGACAGAGCCAGTTTTGGTCGTCCAGGTCGGGAAAATCCGTGCGTTGGTGAGCATTCCCCCACCGGCTTTCCTTGCGCTCCAGGGAGGAAATAGCGGAAAAAGTCGCACACTTTATGATGTTTTCCACTTCGAATGTTTTGATCAGATCGTGCACATTCTCCGTCGCGACCTCTTCGTCAAGCTCCTTTTGAAAGGCGTCTGCCCATTCCAGCCATCGATTCAGCTTATAGGCATTCTTCGGGGACACCAAATAATCATTGATCAACCTGCGCACTTTGAATTCGATGTCCCGCACATCGATCTTCTTTTCACTCCGAGTCATCCGCTTTTCGATCTTTTTCCTAACATTTTCTATTTGAGTGGAATCGACCATTGGCGCCCCTTGAGACAACGCAAAAGCAACTGCCTGTTCCGCAGCGATCTCGCCGAAAACAAAGGCACCGGTCAAATACCCTTTGGCAACGCACGATGTGTCTCCCGCTGCGTAAAGCCCTGGTACGTTGGTTTCAGCCCGTTCGTTCACCACCAACCCGGACAAGCCATGGCCTCCGCACAGTTGAACTTCAGTGGGCCAAAGCTCTATGTCGTGAGTCCGAAAGTCGATTTTGCGCCTCTTAAAAAAGCGTTCCTGAACCGGGCGCTCTGTGCTGAAGAGGATGGACTCTATTTCTTGAATCTTCTCGTTTGGAAGATGGCTCAGGCGAATTCGAAGGGGACCCAAACCAGCAAGGGCCGCATGATTAGCCTTGGCGAAATCCCAACATTCCCATTGCATTAAGAGGTTATCCAGGATATCCAGCATTTTTCCGCCCCTGACCACACAAATGGATAGGAGCGGGCAGTTCAAATCTTTTACAATCGTAACTCTTTGGTGATACTCCATTCCGGTCAAACTGGCTCCGGCCTCGAAACCCATGGCAAAACCGTCTCCTGTGTTGCCCGGGAAATCGAAGGTTCCGTACAGGTGACCTGAGTTGGGGAGCCCAAATCGGGCCTGTCCTCCGCTGCTCAGGATTACGGTTTTGGATGCACAAACGACCAGGTCGCCCGTGCGCACATCGATTCCAACGGCGCCGCTCACGCGGCCACCATCCAGAAGCAGTCGGATCCCCATGGTGCGATTGACCACCAGGGCGCCTTTCTCTACAGCTGACCTCGAGATCATCACTTTGAGGTTAGGCTCTTCCATTGCAGCAAGAAACCTGCCCTTTGGATGCATTTGCAACGTGCGGTAATTCCCCTCTTTATCAACGGGGAAGTACACGCCCCAAGTTTCCAGCTTTTTCAATAAGCCAAAAGAGCGCCTGGCCATTTCGAAAGCTGGGGGTACATCTAGAATACCCCCACAGGCGAGTGTGTTCGATTCCACAAACAGTTCAGGTGTGGTGAAATTCGGGATGGCCACCACGTTCAAGGCATCCATCCCGCGTGCAATGGAGCCACTGTACTTGATATCTCCCTTTTCGAAGATCGCAACTTTTGAAAGCGGATTCAGCTCCATGACCCTGTTCGCCGCCATGCAGCCTGCGCTGCCTCCTCCAATGATCAAGACATCCGCTTCAATGAATCGAGTTTCCATACCTTGCTGGTCCCAATTTGGATTCTATGCCGTGATTGGCCTTCTCCGTCCTTTGAACAGCCTCAGCACGTACGGTGCAGCAAAAAATATCAAGACGGTGCAGTAAACAGATATGCAGATCGGCCGGAAAATGATGGGGCCGATATCCCCCCGAGTAATCTTAAGCGATTGCCGCAAGGAAGTCTCAATGAGCGGCCCCAAGACCAATGCCAATACAAGAGGAGCCGGCTCATACCCGATCCCCCGAAGCGCATACCCCGCGATGCCGAGAACCGCCAGCACAACCAAATCCATGTAACTTGAGCCGATGCTGTAAACTCCGACAAGACACACAACGGCTATCAAGGGCAAAAGCAGTTTTCGAGGTACTTTCAAAATACTTACGAAAATTTTCACAAGGGGGAGGTTGAGGACGAGCAGCATCATGTTACCGATGTACATGCTGGCGATTAGGGCCCAGAAAAGTTCCGGTTTCTGCTTTATTAGATTTGGCCCCGGGGTTACTCCGTGGAGTAGTAAAGCTCCAAGCACTACTGCCAATGCAGGCGTAAAGGGCAAACCTAGCGCCAACAGTGGGACATAGGCACCACCGACAGCAGCGTTATTTGCGGCCTCTGGGCCTGCAACTCCCTCGATGGCGCCTTTTCCGAACTCTTCCGGGTGCTTGGACAGCTTTTTTTCCACAAAGTACGAAACAAAGGTCGAGATCACGTGGGAAGGTCCGGGAATGAGCCCGATGATGAAACCCAAGGTGGATCCTCGAAAAATCGGAGCAGTCGATCGCCTCCATTCGGATAAGGTCGGAAGCAGTTCTCGCATTCGGATATCAATGGGTTTAAGTCTTTCTTCACTGTGTCTTGCGGCATAGAGCACTTCTGCAATTCCGAAGAGGCCCATTGCAACAGGCACAAGATCGATTCCCTGGCTCAGCTCATAAACACCGAATGTAAATCTCTCCATTCCACCAATCGGGTCTATGCCTACCGTGGCCAAAGCCAACCCGACCAAAACCATGATAATCGATTTGACTGACGAGCCACCGCTCAACCGCACAAGGATTACCAAGCCGCTCACCCCGATAGCCAAGAATTCCGGGGGACCAAATCGGAGTGCAAACCCGGATAGCGTCGGGGCCGCTAGGGTCAATCCGATGACGCTGATCGTTCCGGCGATGAAGGAGCCCACAGCCGCAACGGTCAAGGCTGCCCCTGCCCGGCCTTTTTTTCCCATTTGGTAGCCATCGATACAGGTTACCACCGAAGCCGCCTCCCCCGGAATATTCAGCAAAATCGAAGTGCTCGCCCCTCCGTACATGGCGCCGTAGTAGATGCCGGCAAAAAGGATCATGGCCCCGGTGGCGTCGAGGTAAAGCGTAAACGAAAGCAAAATAGACATGGCCCCGATGGGCCCCAGCCCGGGCAAGATTCCGGTAATGGTACCGAAAACGGCGCCCAGGAGAGCGTATGCAAGATATAACGGTTTAAAAGCGGTGCCGAATCCGAGCACCAGGTTATGCAGAACTTCCATGACCGTCCGACCTATGTCCGACACCGAGTTCAGAAGGCTTACATCCAGCGAAGACCCAAAAGAAATTGCTCCACAGGTCCACCCGGAAAAGTCACTCCCAACAGCAACGCAAAAAACACAAAAACAGTCACACTCACAGCAATAGATATGACGAACGAGCTGAGCGCACTCTTGTATCTGAGAAATCGCAGCATGGCAAAAACGGTAATAAATGTGGTGAGGATGACCTTGAGCGTGTAAAGCAAAAGAGGGTAAACCAAGATGACGCCGGCAATTCCGATGACCGCCAGATAACCATGCGAACGAGTTTCTTGTTTGGTGATTATTTTGTCTTTCTCATCGCGTTTGAATGCCTTGAATGCATTTATTGCTGTAAAAAAAACTAAAAGAAAAGCGATCAACCATGGGATCAGGCCTGCCCCAGGATTCTCTATCTTCCCCACCCTCGTGTTAAGACAGCCTAGAGAATAAATGATTGAAAATGCGACCATCACGCACGCCGTTACTTTTTCTTTCCTCTTTAACTGTTCCATGGTTCACCGATTCCGGCGGGTACCCTCCGATTATGGCGGTTTCCGCCGTTGTCAATCATTCGAACTAGCAGGCTGCTGAAAAACGCCCATCTGCGGCGTTACCCTCATCCCTCGTCACTGCAACGTACTGGAATGTACGTTTCATTCCTCGGGATTTCGGGTGCCTTGCATCTGACCGTTTTTGATCAGCCTGCATAGCAGGTGCTTTTCAGCAACCTGCTAGATCCTCAAAATAGTGGAAAGCGATACATTCCTATTGCGTGAATTGGTCCTTGTATTTTTCGACGGTAACAGAAAGAGTGGCATTGGTTTTTCTGTAATATTCCTCCAGCTCCTTTCCAAATAGCGGGCTGTAGAGTTCGCCTGAACCCTTCACCTTTTCGATGAACTCCTGGTTTTTGTCCAACTCAAGGAGAGGAGGAAGGAGTTTCTGGTGAATTGCCGGGAACACCCCTTTGGGGGTACAAAGAATTCGCATCATGTCGATCGGCACGTCGTAACTCAATTCCTTAAACGTTGGAACATTCCGAAAGGCTTCGTGCCTTTTTTCGCCGGTCAAAGCTATCGGCAGAACACCCTTGCCTTCCGCGTCCTCAACAATATACTGGGAGGCGGCTACAGCGGCCATGGTATGGCCGCCCATCAGAGTTTTCATGGCCTCGCTGCCGCCCTTGAACATGACCGGGTTCAGCTTGATTCCCATCGCTTGCTCGATTAGGATGACGCACAGTAAATGGGCTTGGCCTCCAACGGCGACTGTAATGCTTCCCGGATTCTTTTTGGCGTAAGCTCCAAATTCCGTCATGGTCTTGAACGGCCCATCCTTCTTCACGGCTAGTACCGACGGTGTTCGAGTAAAAGTCGCGAGAGGAACAAAATCCTCATTTCGGAAACCGCTGCTCTCACCTTTTGGATTGATCGCGCTATCGGGATAGCTCAGGACCCCCAGAGTGTAGCCGTCCGGCTCCGCATGGGCAATTTCTCGGTGCCCTAACGCGCCTGCCGCTCCAGGGCGATTGACAATGGCCATAGGCTGGCCGAGCGAGTTTTTCAAATAGTGAGCAATCAGGCGTGCAACAATATCGGTTCCTCCTCCTGCAGCATATGGGACTATGACCTGAATCGGTTTGGTGGGGTAATCTATTGCGCTTGTCTTCGGCTGGGTCTGAGCCCGAGCCTCTCCGAGGAGAACACAGATACCTACAAAAATAGCCAGCAAACTAAAAATCATCTTTTTCATTTGACCCTCCTCCGGCTGTTTTCTGCGCCTGTGAAAAATAGGTTTTTGATTGCGATAAGCCTCACGATATCCTTTGGTGTTTTTTCAAAAGTTCTGCCACCACTCTCTGCCTGTTGTGTTTCATGCGGGAGGAAATAGCCGATACACTGATTGCCGCTATGACACCGCCTTGGGCGTCAAACACTGGAACACTTACGGCGGTCACTCCCTGCCAAAAAAAACTCTCACTAACCACATAGCCCTTCTTTTGAGACTTTCTGGCTAACGCGAGTATCTTCTGAGGATCAAAATTGTAGGAAGATCTGTGATGCTTCACGCTTGCTGAAAACGCTTCTTCAAATTGATCATGTGGGAGGAAGGCAATCAACGCCAAGCCGCTTGCCCCGATGCCCAACGGCCGGCTCATACCCACATCAACCAAAAGGGTGCGAATGGGGAACCTTCCTTCGATCCGGTCAATGCATACGGCGTCGGTACCGCGGCGGACAAACAGAAAAACAGTGTCTTCTGTTTCATCGGCAATTTTTTCCAGAGTGCTCCGGAGCTTTTCGCGTATGTCGAACTGCTTTGCTGCTGAACCCATGTGGTAAAGAGCAATGCCCATTTTGTACAATTTTTTTTGCGGATCAAAGCTCACGAGCCCTTCGGCTAGCAGCACAGAAAGCAACCGTCGTGCCGTAACAACATGGAGGCCGACGTTGCGGGCTAGGGCAGATAGATGGGCGCCGTTTTCATCGTATCGAGCAACAGCTCTCAGAAGGGAAATGGCACGGCTTACGCTTTTTGTGCCTTGAACGGCTTGAGAGGAGGTAGCCTGTTGTGCCATGGCGTGACATCCAAAAGGGTGATTCAGAGGGGAAAGGCCTTAACTGTAAGAGAAATAAGTTGAGAATGGATCGTCTGTCAAGGCGAAAATAACACATCATGTAGTTTTATTACCATAATGTGGTAAATGGTGAAGGATCATGTTGGCTGGGACGGCCTATCGTGAACTCACAACGAATGCCGTTCAAAACAGAAAATGAGCATCTTGGGTTTGCTTTTTTCTTGGTAAGAGAGGGAGAGAGGATACGGGGGCTTTGTACGTCAGGATATGGCTTTGTTGTCCTCCTCTTGGCCTTCAAAGAGCGAAGGCCTTTTCTCAAGGCCGGTCAGGTGGTCCAAATCCTCCTCAAACGAGAATATATCTGAAGAGATTTCCGTAATGAAGGAGTGCGGTCCCTTTGAGTCAGCCTCTCCTACTCGTAGAATCTCTTGACCTTCCAACCCCTTATGTGTTACGAAAAGCAAACCTTTTATGGGATTTTCTGTTGCAAGAATCGATAATTCAAGCAACCTGTCTTGCACGCCGGACGTTTCATATCACGACGTTGGACGGATATGACCGGACAACCCCACCATCGGCCTCATCCTTTGCGCAAAGAAAACCCCCTCGAAAGCGCTGAATATGAAAAGGATCTTTTCTGATGCGATTGGGAAAGCGGATCTTTATGCAAAGCCGTAGAGCCGTGAGGTAGCAGAGTCGGAGGAAGGATGGTAGCAATTCAAAGACCCTTATGAACAAGATTAATGCACAATAGGACGAACTTACAGGAGGAAGCAAATGGATACGCATCAGACTGTGTGGAACGAGAAGGTTGCAAAGGATATTATCAACCACTTGACGAAGAGAAGGATGGAAGCCAGCTATGCCGCCACGGCGGATCGGGCCAGAGAGGAGATTCTGAGCATGATCCCGAAAGGAGCCGTGGTGTTTCGCTGCGGCTCCATGACGGCAGGAGGCATGGGCCTGTGGGAGGCGATCCCCAAGCTGCCTGATGTTAAACTCATCGATCCCTATCGTCCGGAGCTTTCCAGGGAAGAGGGCCTTGAGAAAAGGCGCCAAGGAATGACGGCGGACGTGATGATCGCCAGTGTGAATGCGATCACGCTGGACGGCAAGCTGATCAATCTGGACGGAATGGGCAACAGGGTGGCGGCCATGGCCTTCGGACCCAGGAAGGTGATTCTGGTGGTCGGGATGAACAAGGTCGCTCCGGATCTGGATTCGGCCATCGCCCGGGTCAAGCACTACGCAGCGCCGGTCAACGCCATTCGCCTGGGGCTTCCAACGCCTTGCGTGGAGACGGGGTTGTGCGCGGACTGCAAATCACCCCAGCGGATCTGCAATATATGGAGCACCATTGAAGGCTGTATGGTCAAGGACCGCATTCACGTGAAGCTGGTGGGTGAGAATCTGGGTTATTAGAAGTTTAGGGATGCTCCGGGCCTGCAGTCTCTTTTGTCTTCGCCTTGCATGTCAGGATGCGGCTACGTTGTCCTTATCGGGCTTCTCTTCGCGCAGCAATTTGAATACGAGGCCGTAAAAACTGTCATCTTGAGACATGTATTTCCATCCCAACTGAGTGTAACAGTTCCGGCAGAGCTGAATTTGCCACGAATAACCCCGGAACCAGGAATACCCATTTGAGATCCTTTCGACTCCCACGCATCCCGGAGCCTTGCGATAACAGCCCAGCCGGACAATGTGACTATAATAGGGAAAGTCATAATGGTGGCGGCCACCAACATCCATCTTCTCAGATACCGTGGTGATAAGATGGCCGCAGGAAGCACAAACGAGCCGCCATTCCCGGAGGTTCTCATCCTCTTTATGCTCAAAGACAGAAGGCCTCTTCTCCAGGTAGGTCAGGTGATCTATGTCCTCTTTCGAGGGATATTTTCCTGAAGATCTTTCGGTGATGAATGATGGCGATCCATCTTTTTCAAAATCTCTTGCCATGCTCATTAGAGTCTTAAACTGAAACTTCTTTGCATGATGCGTAGATGTTTTGAGCCCGGACCGGGGGGTGTGGTCTCTGGCGAGCTCGCAACCGGAAATGGACCCCTCCCGTTAATCGCCCCCTTGCC
>Ga0105107_10000090_pt1 | contig 47307 bp, 46 predicted proteins | sample PPLLaktember2015_6_FD_79335 | JGI IMG/M metagenome (GOLD analysis project Ga0105107, IMG submission 79335) | Freshwater sediment microbial communities from Prairie Pothole Lake near Jamestown, North Dakota, USA - PPLs Lake P8 Core (1) Depth... | ecosystem: Environmental > Aquatic > Freshwater >...
CGACCTGCCCTGGCGCCGCACGCGCGATCCCTACGCCATCTGGATCTCCGAGGCGATGCTCCAGCAGACACGCGTCGAGACCGTGATTCCCTATTGGGAGCGTTTCCTGGCGCGCTTCCCGACGCTCCGCGAGCTGGCCGAGGCGCCGCCCGACGACGTGCTCGGCGCCTGGGCCGGCCTCGGCTACTACTCGCGCGCGCGCAACCTGCAGCGCGCCGCGCGCGAGGTGCTCGAGCGCTTCGGCGGGGCGCTGCCCGAGGAGCCGGAGGCGCTGGAGAGCCTGCCCGGGATCGGGCGCTACACGGCGGGCGCCGTGGCCTCCATCGCCTTCGATCGGCCGGCGCCGGTCGTGGACGGGAACGTCGCGCGCGTGCTCGCGCGGCTGCGCGGCATTCGCGACGACGTCGGCTCGGCCGCCGGCAAGCGGCGCCTCTGGCAGGAGGCGGAGGCGCTGGTCGCGGGCGAGGCGCCTGGCGATCTCAACCAGGCGCTGATGGAGCTCGGCGCGACGCTCTGCCTGCCGCGGGCGCCGCGCTGCGGCGACTGTCCCGTCGCGCGCTGCTGCGAAGCGCGGGCGGCGGGAGACGCCGAGGCGCTGCCGGTGAAGGCGCCGAAGCGGGCGCCGCGCGCGCTCGAGGGCGTCGCCGCACTGGTGCTGCGCGACGGCAAGGCGCTGGCCGTGCGCCGGCCGCCGCGCGGGCTGCTCGGCGGCCTCTGGGATCTGCCCGGCGCCGACCTGGTTCCGGGGGAGGAGCCGCAGGCGGGCGTCGCACGAGCCCTCGCGGAGGGCGTGGGCCTGCGCGTTTCGCGCGCGCGCCGCGTCGGCGCCGTCGGCCACGTCTTCACCCATCGCGTGCTGCAGCTCCACGTCTTCCGCGCCCAGGCGCGCGCCGGGCGCGTGCGCCGGGCGGGCTTCGATGCACACCGCTGGGTGTCGCCGGAGGCGCTCGCGCGCCTCCCCCACGGCGCGCTCACCGGAAAGGCGCTGGCCCTGCTCGGCATGGGGAGCCGGTGTTCGCGGTGACGCGGGAAGGGGAGCGGGTCTACGGCCTCGCGCGGGGGGTGGATGCGCGGCATCTGCGCCGGCTCCGCCGCGGCGAGATCGGGATCGACCGCGAGCTCGACCTCCACGGCCTGCCGGCCCGGGAGGCGCGCGAGGACGTCGCCTTCGAGCTCGGCGAGGCGTTCGCGGCGGGCGAGCGCTGCGTGCGCATCGTGCACGGCCGCGGTACCCACTCCCCCGGCGGTCCGGTGCTGAAGGAGGCGCTGCTCGGCTGGCTCCAGCAGCCACTCCTCGCCCGCCGCCTGCTGGCCTTCGCGAGCGCGCCGCCCGCACAGGGCGGGTCCGGCGCGCTGCTCGTGCTGCTGCGGCGACGCCGCGGCGAAGGAGACGCTTCGTGATCCGCATCCTGCTGCCCCTCGCCCTGCTCCTGATCCCGCTCGCGGCCGGCGCGCTCGAGCCGAAGAAGCCCAGCCAGCTGGTGACCCTGGTGCCGAGCAACACCTGCGAGAACGACAACGGGCTTCTCTACGGGACCCGCGTGAACCCCGACGGCACCTTCTCCTCGTTCACGATTCCCCCGAAGCAGGTCCTGGTGGTGACGCGCTGGGGGTTCAGCTTCAACGGAGGAGGCGTCACGGCGGGCGCGGGCGCCGCGCTCCAGGTCCAAGGGGCCGCCGCCGCCCTGGCGAGGCTCTACTTCAACTTCGACGCCGACGGCAACGGCGGCGGGGTCACGGAGCTGTCGGCCGTCGTCGGCGAGGGCCAGGTGCTCTGCGGGTTCCACAACTCGGGCCTCAACTCGATCGCGCCCTTCGACGGCTTCATCGAGGGCTTCCTGACCAAGGCGAAGTAGCTAGATCCCGAGCTCGCGCAGCTCCACCGGACGCCGCTCGCGCACCGAGCGCTCGCCGGCGGCCCCCACGGCGACGGCGAGGGCGCCGTCGGCGGCCGACACGATCGGCCGGCCGCCGCTCCGGATCGCGTCGCGGAAGGCCAGGTGCTCGAGGAACGTCGAGCCGTGGTGCGCGCCCAGCTGCTTCGCGCGCGGGTCTGCCCGGAGCTCGACGGTGGCCGGCTCGTCGCGGTCGCGGCGAGTCAGCACCAGGCGGTGCGCCGGCAGGAAGGCCTCGACCTTGCCGCGATCGCCGGTGGCCGCGATCTCGAGCTCGTGCGTCGAGTGCTCCGCGAACATGCACAGGTCGAGCAGGCCGCGGGCGCCGCCGTCGAAGTCCACCACGACGTAGGCATTGTCGAGGATGTCCGGCCGCTCTCCGCCGTAGAGTTCGTCGAGATGGTTCACGTCCTGGCCGCCCGAGGCGTAGACGAGCTCGGGGCGCTGGCGCGCGATCAGCCGCATCAGGTCGAAGAAGTGGCAGCACTTCTCGACCAGCGTCCCGCCGGTGTTGCGCGCGAAGCGGTTCCAGTCGCCGACCTTCGGGAGGAACGGGAAGCGGTGCTCGCGGATCGCCAGCATGCGCAGCGCGCCGACGGCGCCGCCGTGCACCTCCTCGACCAGCCGTGCGACGGGCCGCATGAAGCGGTACTCCATGCCGACCCACACCAGGCCCGGATGCTTCTCCGTCTGCTCGACGACGCGCAGGCAGTCCGCCACCGTGGTGCAGAGCGGCTTCTCGACCAGCACGTGCTTGCGCGTGCGGAACACCTCCTGGAGCACCTCGTAGTGGGTGAAGTTCGGCGTCGCGATCACCACCGCGTCCACCGGGGCCTCCCGCAGCAGCTCGCGGTAGTCGGCGAAGGCCGGCACGTCGCGGCCGAGGGCCAGGCGGCCGAAGGCGCGGCTGCGCTCGTCGCTGTCGGCGAGGGCGGCGATCTCGACCCCCGGCACCTCGCGCAGGTTGCGGATGTGCTCGCAGCCCATCATGCCCGTGCCGATGATCCCGTAGCGGATCGTTTCGGAGGCCATGGGATGGCTTGGTAGCCCAGCGCTCGAGCGGCTGCCGCGCCCGCGGCGCGGGTCGCTATCCTAGGCGCCCATGGCGAGCCAGCTCGGCGTGCTGTTCCGCGTGGCCACGTTCGGAGAGTCCCACGGCGGGGGCGTGGGCGTCGTCGTGGACGGCTGCCCGCCGCGGCTCGAGCTCTGCGCGGAGGAGATCCAGCGCGACCTCGACCGGCGCCGTCCGGGGCAGAGCCGGCTAACCACGCCGCGCCAGGAGGCCGACCGCGTCGAGATCCTCTCGGGCCTGTTCGAGGGGCTCACCCTCGGTACGCCGATCGCGCTGCTGGTGCGCAACCAGGACGCGCGGCCCGCGGCCTACGAAGCGATGAAGGACGTCTACCGGCCCTCCCACGCGGACTTTACCACCGAGGCGAAGTACGGCATCCGGAACTGGCAGGGAGGCGGGCGCGCCAGCGCGCGGGAGACGGTGGGCCGCGTCGCGGCGGGCGCCGTCGCGCGGAAGCTGCTGCAGAGCGCCGCCGGCATCGAGGTGCTGGGCTGGGTGTCCCAGGTGCACGACGTCGACGCCAAGGTCGACGCGGATGTCGTCGGCCTCGCGGAGGTCGAGGCGAACCCGGTGCGCTGCCCCGACGCCGAGGCGGCCGCGCGCATGGAAGAGCGGATCGACGCCGCCCGCCGGCGCGGGGACTCGCTGGGCGGCGTGGTGACGTGCGTGGCGCGCGGCGTGCCCGCCGGCCTCGGCGAGCCCGTCTTCGACAAGCTCGAGGCCGATCTCGCCAAGGGCATGCTCTCGCTGCCGGCGTCGAAGGGCTTCGAGATCGGCAGCGGCTTCGCGGGGACGCGGCTCACCGGCAGCGAGCACAACGATCCCTTCCTGCCCGGCGCGCCCGGCCGCCCGCGCACCGCGAGCAACCGTTCGGGCGGCGTCCAGGGCGGCATCTCGAACGGCGAGCCGATCCTGATCCGTGTCGCCTTCAAGCCGACCGCCACCATCCGCCTGCCCCAGCAGACCGTCGACCGCGCCGGCAACGCCGTCACCCTGGAGGCCGAGGGCCGCCACGACCCGTGCGTCCTCCCGCGCGCCGTCCCGATGGTCGAGGCCATGGCCTGCCTCGTCCTCGCCGACCACTGGCTCCGCCAGCGCGCGGTCGCGGGGACTGGGGACGGAGTCAACTAATCAACTAACTCACCCCGCCGGGGAAGGCATGCACCCCAGGGGAGAGTTAGTTGATTAGTTGACTCCGTCCCCTACGGCAGCAGGACGAAGCCGGTGCCGAGGGCGGCGGCGGCGGCGAGCAGGGAGGCGACGGCGAGGCGCGCGTGCAGCTCGCGCCACTGGAGGGCGCCGTGCTCGAGGCGGTGGCCGAGCCAGGCGGTCGACGCGAACAGCAGCGCGGCGCCGAGCGCGAGCCAGCCGTGCAGCGTGGCGAAGGGGTCGAAGCCGCGCAGCCACACCGCCGAGATCGGCCCGCCCGCGAAGCCCACACCCACCATCGCGACGGCGGTCTTGGCGAGGCGCAGGTGGCGGCGCCGGTCGTCGCGGCGGGCCGGGGCGCCGCGCAGCCGCGCGCGGCGCAGGCGCAGCCCGCTCTGCAGCGCGGCGGCGGCCACCGCGAGCGAGACGAGCATCCAGACGGGATGGACGAAGGCCAGCCCGTAGCGGACGGGGTCGACGCCCGTCGGGTCCAGCTACTCGACCTTGAAGACGGCGTCGGCGGTGAGGCGGCTGAGCAGCGAGTCGAGCGCGCGGCCCAGGTACGCGGCGTCGCGCGACTCCAGCGTGAGCAGCACGTGGAAGCTCTCCTGGCCGATCTTCGGGTAGGAGCCGAGCAGCAGCGCCGGGAACTCGCGCAGCAGGTCGTTCAGCGAGGCCGCGATCTCGCTCTCGCGGCGCTTCACGTACACGTTCTTCAGCAGGAACGGCTCGCCGCGGAAGCGGTCGCGGATCGAGTCAAACTTCTTCCTCAGCAGCTCCGGGACGCCCGGGAACACGTAGACGTTGTCGACGATCACCACCGGGAACCAGAGATCGCCGGCGTCGACGAGGCTCGCGCCCGCCGGGATCATCGCCATCTTGAGCTGGCTCTCGTTCGGCTCCCTCCCCTGGGCCCGCTCGATGCGCCCGGCGATCGAGGTGGACAGCTCGAGCTCGCGGCCGAAGGCCTTGGCGACGCCGTCCATGGTGAGGTCGTCGTGCGTCGGGCCGATCCCGCCGGAGGTGAACACGAAGTCGTAGGCCGCGCTCATCGCGCGCACCTCGGCGGCGATCACGTCGATCACGTCGGGGATCGTGAGGATGCGCTCGACGTCGACGCCGAGGCTCCGCAGCTCCCGGCACAGATACGGCGAGTTGACGTCCGTGACCTTGCCGGAGAGGACCTCGTTGCCGATGATGATGATGCCCGCCGACGGCACGGGCCCAGGGTATCCGACGCCCCCGGGGTCCGGTACCCTGTCGCCGATGACCTTCACGGTCCGCTTCCGCTCGCCGCGCGAGGGCGCACCCGCCCACAGCCTCGAGGTGCCGGCGGGGACGACGCTGCTCGAGGCGGCGCGCCAGGCGGGGCTGCCGATCGCGCGCGCGTGCGACGGCGGCGGCCTCTGCGCCCGCTGCGGCCTCGAGGTGCTGGGCGGCGGGGAGGCCCTCGCGCCGCCTGCTCCCGCCGAGCAGCAGGCGAAGCAGCGCAACCGGGTTCCGGCGGCGCTGCGGCTCGCCTGCCAGGTGGAGGTGAGCGGCCCGCTGGAGGTGACCGCCGGCTACTGGTGAGCGGCGCCGCCATCGTGCTCGTCGACCACGGGAGTCGCGAGGCCACGGCCAACGCGGTCGTCGAGGACGTGGCGGCCGCGCTGCGCGCGCGCCTGCCGGGCCGCATCGTGGAGGTGGCGCACCTCGAGCTGGCGGCGCCCGGCATTCCCGAGGCGATCGCGCGCTGCGTCGCGCGCGGCGCCCGCGAGATCGTGGTGCAGCCCTTCTTCCTGGCGCCGGGGAGGCACAGCGCCCGCGACGTTCCCCGCCTCGTCGACGAGGCGGCCGTCCGACACCCCGGCGTGTCGATCGCCCTGGGCGAGCCGCTCGGCGCCCATCCCGCGCTGGTCGACGCGCTGCTCGACCGCATCAGCGCAGGTGCAGGTCCACCCCGTAGCGGATGAGGCCGAGCCGCGCGGCCACGCCGAGCGACGCGCGGTTGCGCCACTCGGTGCTGTAGAGCGGCGCGAGGCCCGCGCCGGCGACGGCGTTCGCCCAGGCGGCGACGGCGCGCGCCGCGAGGCCGCGGCGCCGGAAGCCCGGCGCCGTCTCCACCCCGGCCTCGACGGCGCGCGCGCCGCGCCGCGCGGCGAAGCAGAGCGAGCGCACCACGCCGTCCTCTAGCGCGCCCGCGCAGGGCTGACACTCCGCGAGCTCGGCGGCGAGCCAGCCGAAGTGGTCGTCGACCGGGACGGCGGCTCCCGGCGCGAGCAACGCGACGCCGCTCGGCGGCGCGGGCAGGAGCGCGGAGAATCGGAACGCGGGGCCGTGGTAGAGGGCGGCGATCGGCGCGTGCTCGGCGAGACGCGCGCGGATCTCGCGCATCCGCTCGGGCAGCTGCTCGAGCGGCCATTCGCTCCGCTCCGCGGCCGCGAGCCGGGCGAGCTCGCCGACGAGAGGCTCCGGGAGATCGGCTGCGAAGCGCCACAGGCTCCCGTGCGGCGTGCGGCCGAAGAAGAACCGCGGCGGCGCCTGGCGCGCGCCGCCGGCTCCGCGCGGGTGGAGGAGTCGGCCGCGCGCATCGGACGCGTAGAGCGTCTCCACCTGGATCTCCAGCCAGGCGAGGTCGCTGCCGGGCGCGCTCAGCGCGCGTCGCCTCCGCCGAAGCGGCGGGCGTAGAGATTCCAGGTGACGTTCGCCGTCAGCGAGCCGCTCGCCGAGAACACCGCGATGCCGAGCGCCAGGGTGCGCAGGAATCGCGGCGAGCGCAGCGCCTCGGGGAAGTCGCCGCCCAGCGAGGCCTCCACCGCCAGGGCGCACAGCAGCCCGAGCGGCAGCCCGCGTCCGAGCACGCCGTAGCGCAGCAGGAACCAGCGCTTCCCGCGCGCCTCGAGCACCTGCCACTCCTCGCGCGTGCGGACGAGCTTCATCCCCCGGCCCTCGCCTTGCGCGCGCTTGCCTGGATGTAGCGGCGGCTGATCGGCGAGAGGTCGTCGGGGTCGATGCGCGCCTCGATCACCACGAACTCCTTCACCTCGTGCGCGGCGCGCAGCGCGTCGCGCAGCTCCGCCGCGGTGCCGGCCCGGAAGCCGACCCCGCCCCAGCTCTGGGCGAGCTCCGCGTAGGGCCAGTCGGGGATGCGCAGCAGGTCGTGACGCGGCGACACCGGGCGGAAGATGCTCCAGCCGGCGTTGTTGACCACCACCACCACCGGCGAGAGGCCGAGCGCCGGCGCATGGGAGATCTCGGGGCCGGTCATCTGGAAGGCCCCGTCGCCGCACAGCACCAGCGGGCGGATGCCGGTGCCGATCTGGGCGCCGAGGGCCGCGGGCACGCCGAAGCCCATCGACGCGTAGAAGCCCTGGGCGAAGTAGAGGCCCGGCGCCGGCACGCGCACCTCGAGGCCGCCGAACAGCATGTCGCCCGATTCGGCGAACACGTGGTAGCCGGGCTGCCCCGCCAGGAAGCGGTTCACCTCGAGCAGCAGGTCGTTCACCGTGAGGGGCGCTTCCGGCGCCGGCCCCCGGCGCGTGCGCTTCAGGTTGTCCTGATAGCGCACGCGTTCGGCGAAGCGCGGCAGCCGCGCCCGGCCGAGCTCCGCGACGAACTCGCGCAGCTCGACCTCGGTGTACTGGTGGAACGAGACGCGCACGCTTCCGTCGATCGCCCAGACCGAGCGCTCGCGCGCGACCTCGGGCTTCGCGGCGCCGAGGTTCAGGTCGGTCAGCTCGGTGCCCATGGCGAGCACGAGGTCGGCCCCCGCCACCCGCCGGCGGATCGCCGCCGGGCTCATCGGCCCCATGTAGATGCCCATGTGCAGCGGGTGGTCCATCGGGAAGGCGCCCTTGGCGAGCACCGTGGTGAGCACCGGCACGCCCAGCTTCTCGGCCAGCTCGCGGAACACCCGGTCCGCGCGGTCCCGGAAGATCTCGACGCCGCCGATCAGCACCGGCCGCTTCGCCGCGCGCAGCCGCGCCAGCGTCTCCGTCACCGCTTCGCGCAGCTTCCTCGGATCCGAACGCCGCCGCGGGAAGCTGCCGTCCCACTCGAGGATCTCGGGCGGCACGCGGATCGGCACGTCGACCATGTCGCGGTGGATCTCGAGGTAGCCGGGCCGGCTCTCCGAGAGCACGCGCAGCACCGTGTCGTGGACCTCGCGCGCCACCAGCTCCGGGTGCCGCAGGATGCGCGCGGAGCAGGTGACCTCGGAGAGGATCCGGCACTGCGCCTCGACGTCCTTCACCTGATGGTGGATGCCGGACAACCGCGCCTCGGCGGCGCCCGGGCCGCCCGAGACCACCAGCAGCGGCACCATCTCGGCGTAGGCGCCGGCGACGGGGTTCACCACGTTGTGCGCCCCGGCCCCGTAGGTGACGCACACGACGCCGAGGCGCCGCGTGCTGCGCGAGTAGCCGTCGGCCGCGAAGCCCACCGCCGGCTCGTGGGAGAGCGTCACGATCTCGAGCCCGCGGTCGCGGCCGAAGCGGTGGAAGAGGCCGAGCACCAGGTCGCCCGGCAGCCCGAAGATGTGCGTCACGCCCGCGCGCTTCAGGTAGGCGACCAGGAAGTCGCCGAGCTTCATGCGCGGCCGGAACGCCGCGCCGGCGTGCTCGCGCGCGCGGCTCACCGTCCCTCCGCGAGCTGGAAGCGGAACAGCGCCGCCACCACCAGCGCGTGGTCGATCGCCTCCGCGCGCAGCAGCGCGGGGATCTCGCCGCGGGGAACCAGCACCACCGAGGTCTCCTCCGTGCCGGCGTTCTGCACCGGCCCGAGCGGCGCGACGCCGCGGATCAGGAACGTGTGCACGCGGTTGCCGAACAGCGCGGGGTTGGGGTTCACCGAGCCGAGGGGCTCGAGGCGGCCGCCTCCGAAGCCGGTCTCCTCCAGCAGCTCGCGGGCGGCGGCCTCGGCGGGGCTCTCGCCGGGGTCGACGATGCCGCCGGGGATCTCCAGCGTCACGCGCTCGGCGCCGTGACGCCACTGGCGCACCATCACCACCTCGTCCGCGGCGGTCAGCGCCACCACGTTCACCCAGGCGTCGGCGACGATCCCGTAGAAAGGGTGCAGCTCGCCGGTGCGCGGCGAGCGCGCGAGGCTGCGCGTCACGCGGAACACGGCGCAGTCCTGCAGCTCCTCGCGAGCGACCAGCTCCCAGGCCGGCGGATCCTGCATCGCGCCGCAAGGTAGCAGCAAGGAGATTGGGACGGGCGCAGCGCCTCCACTAGCATGCGGTCGGGCGCCCCAGAGACCTCGGCGGAGCGTTGGACGCAGATTCCCTGACATCGCAGTCGCGGCGCAGCGGGCACGTCTTCATGGTGCTGGCGGCGACGGCGTGCGGCGCGGCCGGCGCGGCCGGGGCGGTGGTCTTCCGCATCCTGATCCGCTTCTTCCAGGCGCTCTTCTTCGAGGGGCCGCAGGCGGCGCTCGCGGTGCTCGCCTCGCCGCCCCTCGGCGAGCCGGTGGACCCGATCGCGGCGGCGAGCGCGTTGCCCTTCTGGGTGGTGCTGTGCCTGCCGGCGCTCGGCGGCCTCGTGGCCGGCCCGCTGATCTGGTTCCTCGCCCGGGAGGCGCGCGGCCACGGCATCCCCGAGGTGATGGAGGCGGTGGCGCTGCGCGGCGGCGTGATGCGCCGGCGCGCCGCCGCCGTGAAGATCACGGCATCGGCCGTGACGCTCGGCTCGGGCGGCTCGGCGGGCCAGGAGGGCCCGATCGTGCAGATCGGCGCCGCCCTCGGCTCGGCCGTGGGGCAGGCGCTGCGCGTGCCGGGCCGCCAGCTCCGGACCCTGGTCGGCTGCGGCGCCGCGGCGGGCCTGGCCGCCACCTTCAACGCGCCGATCGCGGGGGCGATCTTCGCGGCCGAGGTGATCGTCGGCGACTTCGCCGTCGCTCAGTTCAGCCCGATCGTGATCTCGGCGGTCGTGGCTACCGTGCTCTCGCGCTACTTCCTGGGCAACTACCCCTCGTTCGTGGTCCCGTCCTGGGAGCTGGTGAGCCCGTTCGAGCTCGCCGCCTACGCGCTGCTCGGGCTGCTCGCGGGCCTCGTCGCGCTGGCCTTCATGCGCACGCTGTACCGGACCGAGGACCTGTTCGCGAAGCTGCCCGTCCCCGAGTGGCTGCGTCCCGCCTGCGGCGGCCTCGTCGTCGGGGCGATCGCCGTGTTCGTGCCGCGCGTGATGGGCGTCGGCTACGAGACCGTCGACGAGATGCTGCGCGGAAACCTCGACGTCTCGGTGGTCGCCGGGCTGCTGCTGGCCAAGCTGGTGGCGACGTCGATCACGATCGGCTCGGGCGGATCGGGAGGCGTGTTCGCGCCCTCGCTGTACCTCGGTGCCACGACCGGCGCGCTGCTGGGCGCCGCCGTCCACGCCTGGTTCCCCGCGTCGACCGCCTCCTCCGGCGCCTACGCGCTGGTCGGCATGGGGGCGGTGGTGGCTGCCACCAGCCACACGCCGATCTCGGCGATCCTGATCCTCTTCGAGATCACCCAGCGCATCGAGATCATCCCGCCGCTGATGACGGCCTGCGTGCTCAGCACGCTGGTGGCGAGCCTCGCCCAGCGCGAGTCGATCTACACCATGAAGCTGAAGCGGCTCGGCATCGACCTCGAGGCGCGCCCCGACGCCAACCCCCTGAAGGGGCTGTTCGTGAGCGACGTGATCGACCGCGCGCCGGAGGTCGTCTCCGACTCGGCGGGCTTCGAGGCGCTGATCGACCTGATCGTGCGCAGCCCGCACACCGAGTTCTTCGTAGTGGACGCCCAGCGCAAGCTGCTGGGCTCGATCTCCCTGGCGGAGCTGCGCCGCGTGCTGCTCGAGCGCGAGTACCTGCGCTCGGTGGTCGTCGCCGGCGACCTCGTCGTCTCGAACCACCCGAGCGTGACGGCCGACGACGACCTCGACTTCGCCATGCAGCTGCTCGACCGTGAGAACGTCGACGAGATCGCGGTGGTGGACGCCGATGACCCGCGGCGCCTCGTGGGCAGCGTGCACAAGCGCGACGTGATCCACGCCTGGAACCAGGAGCTGCTGCGGCGCGACTTCGCCGGCGGCATCGCCAGCAGCGTGGCCTCCGTCGAGCGCGTGCACGAGGTCGAGCTCGGCGACGACTTCGTGGTGCGCGACGTGCCCGCCCCCCACGCGGCCGCGGGCCGGAGCCTCGCGGAGCTCGACCTGCGCGCCCGCACCGGGGCGATGGTGCTGCTGATCCGCCGGCCGAGCGCCGGGCGCGGCGCTGAGATCAAGGTTCCGTCTCCGGACGACCTGATCGAGGACGGGGACGTGCTGATCGCGGCGGGCTCGCGCGAGGCGCTGGGGCGCCTGGAGCGGCTCTGAGCCGGCCGGCGCCGGGCTCGTCTATCCTCTCGGGGCGCACTCAGGGAGACGCCCATGTCGGACACCATCCACCTCGTCGCCAAGCAGCTCCGCCAGTGCCGCGAGATCTGCGACCCGGTGAGCGAGGCGGTCAAGGAGGTGCTGCCCTACACGCGGCGCGTGAAGGACGCGCTCGGGGCCCTGCGCGCGTTGGTGACGGACAACACGCCCACCAACCAGCTCGAGAGCGACCTGCGCGTGGTGCACGGCATCGTCGCCGCGCTGGTCGGCGGCGAGAAGGCGACGGAGGTGATCGAGCGCCTGCCCGCGGTCCGCTGCAGCGTGGCCACCGACATCGCCGCCGCCTACGAGAAGGACCCCTCGGCCAACAGCTACGGCGAGATCATCGCCGCCTACCCGTCGATCCTGGCGGTCTCCACCTACCGCATCGCCCACGTGTTCTACGAGATCGACGAGAAGGTCGTGGCGCGCATCATGGCCGAGGACGCCCACACGCTGACCGGCATCGACATCCACCCCGGCGCGACCATCGGCAGCCACTTCTTCATCGACCACGGCACCGGCGTGGTGATCGGCGAGACCTGCATCATCGGCGACCGCGTGAAGCTCTACCATGGGGTCACGCTGGCCGCCTTCACGAACAAGGGCGGCCGGCGCGACCTCGGCAAGAAGCGCCACCCGACCCTCGAGGACGACGTCACCATCTACCCGAACGCCACCATCCTGGGCGGCGACACGGTGATCGGCGCCGGCTCGGTGATCGGCGGCAACGTCTGGCTCACCCGCTCGGTGCCGCGCTACACGCGCGTCACCATCGAGGCGCCGACGCTCCAGCTCCACCAGAACCCGATCCCCGAGGTGGGGGAGGACGTCTGAGGGGGACGGGGTTCAACTAACCAACTAGCTGCACCCGGGGGTGATGAAAGTTGGTTAGTTGAACCCCCGTCCCCGCAGGCCGGCGCTACAGGACCTGATCGATCACCAGCTCGACCCCGCTCGCGCCCGGGGCGACGCGCTCGCGGGTCTGGCCCTGGAGGTCGCCGGGGTTGCGGGTGGCGGCGTTCTGGTCGGCGTCGACGCGGGCGCTGAGCTGGAACGGGCCCGTGAAGGGCACGCCTTCCATCATGCGATCGCCGGGGCCGATCTCGAAGTCCATCGGGAAGGTCGGGTCGATCACGCGCTTCACGGCGACCGGGGGGCCGGCGTCGGAGCTGCGGGCGACGAGGAACAGCGCCGCGCCGGGCGGCACGCGGCCCGCGAGGGCGTCGGCCAGCACGACGCGCCCGCGGATCGGCTCGCCGGCCGCCGCCGGGGCGGCGGGCGGGGCCGCACCGGGAGGTGCGGGGGGCGCCATGCCGCGTGCCGCCTGGCCCATCGGCGCATCCGAGGGCGCGCGCTCGGCGCCCGGCGGAAAGATCTTCGAGAGGTCGGGCGCCTCGACCTTCTCGTCGGGATCGAAGGGCTCGACGCCGCGGTCGCAGCCGGCGCCCGCGAGGACGAGCGCGAGAGCGACGGCACACGGGAAGCGGCGGTGCGACATGGGCCCCCGACGTTAGCAACCCGCCGCCAGCCGGACGCGCGCCATCGTCGATTTGGACCCGCCCGGGGCGCGTGGTAGGCTGGCGGAGTCGGAGCCTGGGGGTGGCTCGGCGCCGCGCCGAGCCTGAGAGAAACCCTTCGAACCTGATCTCGTTCGCGCGAGCGTAGGGAAGGCTCTCAGCGTTGTGGCCCTCGACGCTCCGGCCCCCGAGGAGCGTCCCCCATGAGCCGCCGCTTCGAGCTTCCTCCGCTCGGCCACAATCCCTCTTCGACCGGGCAGGGAACCAACCCGGGCAGCTTCGCCCTGCCGCCGCGCGTGGGCACGCCGTGGAGCTTCAGCTCGCCCGACGCGCCGGGCATGCCGCAGCCCTCGCCGCTCACCGCCTGGGACTTCATGCCGCCCGACTGGCGCCTCGAGGGCGGGCGCTGGACGCCGCCGGCGGGCTTCGTTCCCCAGACCCAGCTCGAGCACGCGCGCCTCGGCACGCTGACGCCCGAGATGCGCCGCGTCGCCGAGCGCGAGCCGCACCTCACTCCCGAGCAGGTGCGCGACGAGGTCGCGGCCGGCCGCATGGTGATCCCCGCCAACAAGGCCCACCTCGGCTTCCGCCTCGACCCGATGGCGATCGGCCGGGCGAGCCGCACCAAGGTGAACGCCAACATGGGCGCCTCGCCCCTCGCCAGCTCGACGGACGAGGAGGTCGAGAAGCTGCACTTCGCCGAGCGCTGGGGCGCCGACACCGTGATGGACCTCTCGACCGGCGGCGACCTCGACGCGACGCGCGCCGCGATCGTGCAGGCCTCCAGCGTCCCGATCGGCACCGTGCCGATCTACTCGATGATCCTCGGCCGCCGCATCGAGGAGCTCGACGCCGAGCTGGTGCTGACGTCCCTCGAGCACCAGGCGCGCCAGGGCGTCGACTACTTCACGATCCACGCGGGCGTGCTCTACGAGCACCTGCCCTTCGTGAACCGCCGCCTGATCGGCATCGTGAGCCGCGGCGGCTCGATCCTGGCCAAGTGGATGATCCACCACCGCCGCCAGAACCTGATGTACGAGCTCTGGGACGAGATCTGCGAGCTGATGCGGCGCCACGACGTCACCTTCTCGATCGGCGACGGCCTGCGGCCCGGCGGCCTGGCCGACGCCTCGGACGAGGCGCAGCTCCGCGAGCTGGCGACCCTCGGCGAGCTCACCGAGCGAGCGTGGCGCCACGGCGTGCAGGTGATGGTCGAGGGCCCCGGCCACGTGCCCTTCGACCAGATCGAGTACAACATGAAGCTGCAGCGCAGCCTCTGCCACGGCGCGCCCTTCTACGTGCTCGGTCCGCTCGTGACCGACGTGTTCCCCGGCTACGACCACATCACGAGCTGCATCGGCGCCACCGCGGCCGCCTACCACGGCGCGGCGATGCTCTGCTACGTGACGCCGAAGGAGCACCTCGGCCTGCCGAAGCGCGAGGACGTGAAGCAGGGCTGCGTCGCCTACAAGATCGCCGCCCACGCAGCGGACGTCGCGCTCGGCATCCCCGGGGCGCGCGATCGCGACGACGAGCTCACCAAGGCGCGGGCCGCCCTCAACTGGGAGAAGCACTTCGAGCTCAGCTTCGACCCCGACACGGCGCGCGCCTTCCACGACGAGGACCTCGACGTGGACACCGACTTCTGCGCGATGTGCGGCCACGACTGGTGCTCGGTTCGCATCAGCAAGGAGATCGTGCAGTTCACCTCCGGTAAGGACGAGCGCTACGCCTGGGAGCGGCCGCGCCTCTCGGCGGCCCTCAGCGCCGAGCAGCAGGAGATCCTCGAGCGGCGCGGCGTGCTCTCGCCCGAGGAGATCCACCGCCTGGCCAGCAAGACGCGCCACGCGATGGGCGCCGAGGAGGGCCGGAAGGCCGCCTGCCACAGCGACCACGTCGACGACGAGAAGGCGCGCCGGCTGCAGGAGGAGCACGCCGCCGAGAGCGGGGCCTAGAACGGCGACGCCCCGGGGCCGTCGCCGGCCGCCGGGGCGATCCGTCCGAGCTTTGCCCCCCCAAGCTCCACTCGGAACGAACAGATCCTGTTTCGGCGGCCCGCACCGAAACTTGAGCGGGCACCTGCGGGCCGGGTGCCGCCCCACGCGGATGCAGCTCCACCTCGGCGAAGCGAACCTCCCGGACTACCTGCGGAGGCGGGGCCTGCTGGCGCCCGGCGAGCGGGCCACCGTCCTGCCGTGCGGCGACGGGAACATCAACTGGGTCCGGCGCGTGCGCATCTCCGGAGGGGATCCCCCGCGGGATCGCTCCTGGATCGTGAAGCAGGCGCGGCCCGCCCTGGAGCGCTTTCCCCAGTACCAGGTCAGCACCGAGCGGATCCTCTTTGAGCAGCGCTACGGGGAGCACGCCCGGGCCTTCGACCGGGAGGGGGTGCTTCCCGGGGTCGTCGCCTTCGACCCCGAGGATCGGGTGCGCGTCCTCGAGGACCTCGGCGACGCCGAGCGCCTCGATCGCGCGCTCGCGCGGGGCGAGGACGTCTCGAGCGCCGCCGCCGCCCTGGGGGCCTTCCTCGGGCGGGTGCACGCGGGGACGCGGGATCCGCAGCTTGCGAACGCGTTCGCTAACGATGCGATGCGCCGCCTCCACGGCGACCACATCTTCCTGCTGCCCCTTCGCTCCAACGATTTTCCGCTGGCCGCCGCGGTCGCGACGCGCGCCCGGGCGCTCCGGGCGGACGCCGAGCTGGTGCGCATCGCCGACGCCGCCTACGCCCGCTACCTCGAGCCGCGGGGGGCGTTGGTGCACGGCGACGTGCAGGCGGGCAACGTGCTGCTGGCGCCCGCCGGCCCGAAGCTCGTCGACGCCGAGATCGCCCACGTCGGCGATCCGGCCTTCGACCTCGGGACGCTCGTCGCGCACCTGCTGCTGCCGGCCCTCGCGCGGGGAGAGGCGGAGAGGGCATTCCCGGCGATCGAGGCCGCAGCCGGCGCCTACGCCGGCGCCCACGGCCCGGGGGCGCCCCAGCTGGCCGACGCCGCACGCTACGCGGGGCTCGAGCTGCTGCGGCGCACGATCGGCGCCGCGCGGGTGCCCGCGGTGGAGGAGTCCGGCCCCGCACTCGCGGTGCTGGCGCAGGCAGAGGCCTGGATCAGGCGCCCGCCCGCCGACCTGCCGTCGCTGCGCCGGGCGTGAGCGACGGCGCCGCTTGCGCCGGGCCCTCGCCCTCCGCCTCGCCCGCCCACTGGATGCGGCGGTAGTCGAAGCCGCCGTCGGCGATCACGTTGAACTTCACGACCTCGAAGTAGGGCGAGAGGTCGAAGTCCGCGGGCGTGAGCAGCGTCGGGTGGCGCATGCGGAAGAGGCCCGTGTAGCGCGGGCTCTGGTGGCCGAAGACGCGGCGCAGCAGCCGCCCGCGCGCCGGCAGGGCCGCGGCGTCGAAGGCGCCCGGGAGCTCGGCGGGCGGGAGGATCGGGAAGCGCACGCCCTGGAACAGCCGGCCGACGAGGCTCGAGCAGATCACCTCAGTCGGCGCGCCGCTCCCGAAGTGGAGGGCGGTGCGGCGGAAGCGCTCCGGCACGATCGTCACCGGGAGCAGGTAACGCGCCAGGTCGAGCACGTTGCGCAGGTCGTAGAGCCAGCCGAGGGCTGCGAGCGCTTCGTCGAGGATCCGATCGCGGTCCTCGCGCCGCAGGCGGTGGGGCCGCACCAGCCGGATGTTGAAGTCGACGTACTTCGAGAGCGGCGAAGCCACCACGCCCTCGGGCAGCGCTTCGATCAGCAGCTGCTCCGCCTCGTCGCCGAAGACCCGGCGGATCTCCTCGGCGCGTGCGCCGCCGCGCCGCACCAGCTCGTCGCCCACGTAGAGGGCGGCGTGGGACCAGGAGCTCTGGGTCAGGTAGCGGATGATCGCCGAGATGCGGTTGTCGCCGGCGACCAGCAGCACGTCCGCCTTGCGGATGTGCCGGCGCAGCGCGGCGAGATCGTTCCAGCCGCGCTGCTCGTAGCGGGGCAGCGGCTCGGTCAAGAGCTCGAGCAGCTTGCGGTTCAGCCAGGGTCGGAGCCTCACCTCTCACTCTTCGACCCCGGCGACGCCGAGCTGACTCCCCGAGGGGGGACCAAAAAAAGTCGAAAATCCATAGCCCTTTGCAGGGCCGTTCTGTATCTTCCTTCCTCTCGGGAAAAAGCCACGAGATTCCGACCACTTAGCCGCGCGGCGCAGCGCTTTTCAGCCCGCGGGAACCTGGATGCCATGGACGTCAGGATCAAGACCACAGTCGAGTTCACAGTCTCTGGAAGCAGCCTCGAGGACGCTCTCGCCGAGTACGACGAGATCACCGTTTCGGGCCTGGTGAAGGAGATCCTGGACAAGTCCATCGCCTGCGACGACATCCGGGTCGAGATCGTCGACGGGCCGAACACGCTCGAAGAGTACGACGAGCAGCAACAGGCCTCCTAGCCGCCTCCTCCGAAGAGCGAGAGCTGTCCCGGCGGCTCGCTCGGGCGCGGCGCCGGAGCCGCCCGCGGGGCGCGCGGCAGCGACGCGATCGCCCCTCCGCTCGTCCTCGGCTGGTACAGGCCGTTGTCGCGCGCGAACTCGAGGATCTGCGCGTAGAAGCGCCGGAAGCGCAGGCCGTGATCGAAGTGCCGCAGGTGGGCGAGCTCGTGGCAGAGCGTGTTCACCAGGCTCGAGTACTTGAGCGGCTCGCCGCTGACCGCGTGGCGCAGCCGGATGCGGATCGTGCCGTCGGCGTAGCAGACGCCGTAGCGGCGCTTCACCCGCGGGCGCTCCGCTTCGATGACGCGGTAGCGCAGCCCGAAGCGCGCGGCGATCAGCGCGCCGTCGCGCTGGACGCGTTCGAGGAGCTCCTGCGCCACGCGCGGATCCATCGGCGCCCGCAGGATGTCGCGGCGCTCGCCCGGCCGCAAGCGGCCTGGGTATGCTCCCTGCGTGGCCGATTCCCGCGCCGAGCTTCCGCTCTTCCCGCTCGACGCCGTGGTGCTGTTTCCCGGCGTGCGCGCGCCGCTCCACGTCTTCGAGCCGCGCTATCGGCAGATGCTGGACGCCGCCCTGGCCGAGACGCGGACGATCGGGATGGCGACGGTGCTGCCCGAGCACGCGGCCGACCTGAGCGGCGACCCGCCGCTCTTCGACATCGGCTGCGCGGGCTTCGTCGAAGCCTGGGAGCGGCTCGCCGACGGTCGCTTCAACCTGGTGCTGCGCGGCACCCGGCGCTTCCGCATCGTCCGCGAGCGGCCGCCCGAAGGCGAGCGACTGTTTCGCATTGCGGAGGCCCTGTGGCTGGAGGAAGCGCCCGTCGCGCCCGGCGACGAGCCGGAGCTCCGCGCCGCGCGCGCGCGCGTCCTCGACGCGCTCGCGGAGCTGCTCGGGCGCGCGGGTCGCGAGCCCGCGGAGATCGCGCCGGAACGCCTCGCGGCGCTCGACGCCGAGACCTTCACCAACACCCTCTGCCAGCTCATCGCGCTGCCGACGGAGGAGAAGCAGGGCCTGCTCCAGACCGCCGGCACGCGGCAGCGACTCGACACGCTCGACGGCATCCTCCAATTCCATGTGGCGCGCGCCCGTTTACCCGGAGGCGGATCCGAGGCTTTCCACTGAGGTCGTCACGAGCGGGCGAAAAATCCAGTAAATCGTCGAAAAATCCAGAAAAACTGCGATTCCACCGAGAGCCGCCGCGCGCCCCGACACCCGCGCGCACCGCCCGACGCCGCATCAAGATTGGCGGCGAAGCCTGCGAAAAAGCGCCGCGATCCGGCCTCCAAACGACGGTTTTCCGTCGCTGGCGAGCGGCTCCCGCGCGGTGCACGCGCGTGTAGAGCGACTCCCGGCGCAGCCGGATATCGCCGTTGCGGCGGCGCGGCGAGTCTGGTCTACTCCGCCACCTTTGATGGGATGGTCTCGGGGAATCCCCCCCAAAAGGGCCCCGAAACCGCCAGATTCGGACGGACGTGACACCCCACCCCCCGTCGATCTGGGACGGCGTTTTGCGCCGGCTCCAGAACGAGCTGCCGGCCTTTGCGCTCGACGCCTGGATCCTCCCGCTCCAGGCCCGGGAGAACGGACGAGGACTCGAGGTCCTCGCGCCGAGCGCGTTCCACCGCGATCGCGTCTCCGCGCGCTACCTCGAGATCATCCGCCGCCACGCCGCCGCGGAGGCGGGCGTCGCGGTGTGCGTCGAGCTTGCGGTAGGTGAAGGGGGCGAAGCCCCTCAGCGCGCAGAGTGCGAGATCGCTGCGCCGCCGTCGACGCCGAAGCGCGCGCCTCGCGCCGCGTCGCCCGCCGCGCACCCGCCGGCGCTGCGCGCGCATGCAGCGGTCGAAGGGCGCGAGACGCAACCTGGCTTGCCCTATCGCTTCGGCTTCGAGACTTTCGTCGTCGGACCGAGCAACGCGCTGGCGCGCGAGGCCGCCTTCGCGATGGCGCGCGGCCGCCGGCTCGGCTCGGGCGCGCTCTACCTCGCGGGCCCCGGCGGGAACGGCAAGACGCATCTCGCCCACGCGACCTGCAGCGAGGCGCAGCAGCGCGGGCGCGTCGTCTACGCCTCCGCGGAGGCCTTCACGACCGAGCTGCTGCGCGGCATCCGCGGCCGCGACACCAGCGCCTTCAAGCGGCGCTTCCGGGAGGGCTGCGATCTACTCGTGATCGAAGACGTCCAGTTCTTCTCCGGCAAGCGCTCCACGCAGCTCGAGCTGTTCCACACGCTGGACCACCTGCGCGCCGTCGGCGTTCCGGTGGTGCTGACGGGCGACCGGCTGCCCGCGGACATCCCCGACCTCGACCCGAGCCTCGCCTCGCGCATGGCGAGCGGCCTCGTGGCCGAGATCGAGGCGCCCGACGCCTCGCTGCGGCGCGCCATCCTGCGCGCCAAGGCGTCGGGCGGCGGCGTCCGGCTCCCGGAGGAATGCCTCGAGCGGCTGGTGGAGGCGGTGCGCGGCAGCGTCCGCGACCTCGAGGGGGTGCTGATCCAGCTCGTCGAGAGCGCCGCGCTGCTAAAGCGCCCCATCGACCTCGAGCTCACCGACGCCGCGCTCCGCAAGCTCGGCGGCTGCGAGGCCGAGCGCCGGCCGCTCGAGATCCACGCCGTGATCGGCGTGGTCGGCGCCTTCTTCGGCCTGAAGCCCGCCGATCTCGCCGCCCGCTCGCGCGGCCGCAGCGCGCTGCTCCCCCGCCAGCTCGCCATGTACTTCTGCCACCGCTACACGGCGGCGAGCCTCCCCGAGATCGGCCGCGCCCTGGGCCGCGCCCACCCCGCCGTGCGCAACGCCATCGAGATGATCGAGCGCGCCGTGCTCGAGAAGGCGCAGCTCCGCTACCAGGTGGAGGAGCTCGCCAGCCGCCTCGAAGCCCTCCGCCGCCGCTAGCGGCGCCGCTAGCGGGGACGGAGTCAACTAATCAACTAACTGCACCCGAGGGGGGAGTTAGTTGGTTAGTTGAGCCCCGTCCCCCGCTGGCTGCGCTCGGCGTCGAGGCGCCAGCGCGTGGGGCCGGAGAGCTCGCGCTCCTGCTTCGGCTCGAGGGAGGGCGGGTCCGCGGCCGGGTCGTCGAAGCGGCGCAGGACGCGGTAGGTGGTGCTGCGCTCGATCGGCGTGCGGCCGGTCTCGCGGATCAGCCGGCGCATCTCCTCGGGGGGCAGGTTCTCGCCGAAATGGGAGCCGGACTCGCGGCTGATGGACTCCTCCATCAGCGTGCCGCCGAAGTCGTTCGCGCCGGCGGAGAGCGCCACCTGGGCGAGCTTCGGGCCCATCTTCACCCAGGACACCTGCACGTTGGTGATCCACGGGCGCAGGAACAGGCGGGCCACCGCCACCACGCGCAGGTCCTCGTGGGCGCTCGAGCCCGGGCGCGCGGCGAGGTGGTTGAAGAGGATGTTCCTCTCGTGGATGAAGCCGAGCGGCACGAACTCGGTGAAGCCGCCCGTCTCCTTCTGGATGTCGCGCAGCAGCCCGAGGTGCGCCGCGACGTGGCGGGGCTCCTCGATGTGGCCGTACATCACCGTCGAGGTCGAGCGCAGGCCCACGCGGTGGGCGGTCTTCACGATCTCGACCCAGCGTTCGGTCATCAGCTTCCGCGGCGAGACGATGCGCCGCACGCTGTCGTCGAGGATCTCGGCGGCGGTGCCGGGCATGGTGCCGAGGCCCGCGTCCATCAGCCAGCGCAGGTACTCGTCCAGCGGCATGCCGCTCTTCTTGTGGCTGTGGTCGATCTCCTCGGGGGAGAAGGCGTGCAGGTGCAGCGAGGGGAACTCGCGCTTCAGCGCCGCGAGCAGCCCGTGGTAGTAGGTGTGGTCCTTCTTCGGGTCGATGCCGCCCTGGATGCAGAGCTCGGTGGCTCCGCGCGCCAGGGCGTCGCGCGCCTTGGCGAAGATCACCCCGAGGTCGTGGTCGTAGGCCTCGGCCTCGTCGCGGTGGCGGGCGAAGCCGCAGAACGTGCAGCCGACGTAGCAGACGTTCGTGAAGTTGAGGTTCCGGCACACGACGAAGGAGACGTCGTCGCCCTTGTCCTCGGCGCGCGCGAGGTCGGCGGCGCGCAGCAGGGCGTGGAGGTCCGGCCCCTCGGCGGCCAGCAGGCGCGCGGCCTCGCCCTGGGTCAGCTCGCGGCCGGAGAGGGCAGCGTCGAGGCTGCGAGCCACTTCGGGATCGACGTCGGCCAGCAGTCGTTCGAGCATCAGGCCGCCTCCAGGCTCGGCGCAGGGAAAGCGTAGCCGTCGGGGCCGGCGCGTCGCAGGGCCGCCTCCCGCACCGCCGGCTCGAAGAAGGAAGGGTTCGCCAGGTGCCGCGGGTAGACCGGCAGCCGCTCCACCAGCCGGGCTCCGGCGGCCTCGGTGCGCCGGCGCAGCTCGCCGAGGGTCGGCCAGGGCGCCTCGGGGTTGATGAAGTCGACGGTGACGGGCGAGACGCCGCCCCAGTCGTTGGCGCCGGAGCGCAGCAGCAGCTCGAGGGCGTCGGGCGCGAGGTTGGGCGGCGCCTGCACGCTCATCGCCGGCCCGAGCACGAGCCGCGCCATCGCCACCCAGGCGGCGACCTCCTCCACCGGGAGCGCCGAGGCCCAGCGCATCGGCGTGCCGGGCTTCGGGTGAAAGGGCTGCACGATGCACTCCTGGATGTGCCCGTGGCGGTCGTCGAGATCGCGGATCGCGAGCAGGGTGTCGACGCGCTCCTCGGCGTTCTCGCCGATCCCGAGCAGCAGGCCGCTGGTGAAGGGGATGCGCAGCGCGCCGGCCTCCTCGTGCATGCGGAGGCGCACGGCCGGGTCCTTGTCGGGCGCGTAGTGGTGGGCCATGCCGCGCTCGCGCAGGCGCGGGCTCGTCGACTCGAGCATCAGGCCGAGGGACGCGTTCCAGCGCCGCAGCCGCGCCATCTCGTCGGCGGAGAGGATGCCGGCGTTCGTGTGCGGGAGGATGCCGGCCTCGAAGGCCTCGCGGCAGGCGACCTCGAGGTACTCGGCGGTGCTGGCGTGGCCGCGGGCGGCCAGCCACTCGCGGTGCGAGCGGTAGGCCAGCTCCGGCTTGTCGCCCAGACAGAAGAGGGCCTCGCTGCAGCCGGTGGCGAGGCCGCCGCGCACCACCTCCGCCACCTCGGCCAGGGTGTAGGTCTTCGCCTCGGGGGAGTCGGGGGGCTTCGCGAAGGTGCAGTAGGCGCAGCGGTCCCGGCATAGATTCGTGAGGGGGATGAACACGTTGCGCGAGAAGCTGACGAGCTCGCCGTGGCCGCGGCGCTTGCTCTCGAGGGCGCCCTCGGCGAGGGCGGCGCGCGCGCGCGGGTCGCCGACGGCGCCCGCCAGCCGGAGGGCCGGTGCGCGCTCGAGCCGTCCCGCCTCGATCGCTTCGCGCACCAGGCGCTCGGTCTCGGCGGGCGGGAGGGGGGTGGGGGCGGTGTCGCTCAGACTCGTAATGCTAGCGCGCGGCGAGGGCCCCGGATGTGAGAGAATCCGCCTCCCCTTGCTGCCCCGCTGGAGGCCCCACGCCTGCGCTGTCTCGTGCTGATCCTCGGCCTCCTCGGCCTCGCGGGCCCCGCCTCGGCGGGGGGCGGGCTGCCTTGCGAGAGTGGCCGCTTCCCCGTCGAGGGCGCGCTGCTCCCGGGGGTCCCGGCGCTCGGCGACGCCGTCGAGCTGGCCGACGGCCAGGTCGCGATCGACGGCGGCTGCGGCGCCGCGGCCGCGAAGCTCCGGGTGACCTCGCGCGGCACGAAGCTGAAGGCGAAGTGGAAGGGCTGCGCCGGGCAGCCCGGCAAGGTGAAGCTCAGCGGGCTCCTCGACCCGAGCTGCCAGACCCTCACCGGGACCGTGCGCGCCTCCAAGGTGAAGCCGCGCTGGAAGCGCGACTTCGCTGCGACCCTCGAGACCGGCGTGCGGACCTGCGCTTTCGATCCCGCGGCCGCCCCGCCGCCGCCGCCGGGGCCGCTCGCCGAGCCCCTCACGGCGCGCCGGCGTCCGCCGATCCGCCCCGACCGGCCCGAGTTCCAGGAGGCCTTCTTCCGCGCGCTCTGGGGCGTGGTGCGCGACGAGTACGTCGACCCGCTCTACAACGGCGTCGACTGGGACGCGATCCAGGGCGAGTACCTGGCGCGCATCCAGGCGGGCCTCACCGCCGACGAGTTCTACGCGGCGATGGCCGAGCTGATCGAGGAGCTCGGCGACGATCACTCCTACTTCGTCGATCCGGTCGCCGCCGCGGTCCAGGCCGCGGAGCTCGAGGGCGGGTCCGGCTTCGTCGGCATGGGCATCTTCGTGCGGCCGCTGGAGGGGACGGGCACGGGGGTGGTGCTGGGCGTGTACCCGAACAGCCCCGCGGCCGAGGCGGGCCTGCTTTCCCACGACGTCCTGCTCGAGGTCGACGGTCTTCCCTATCTGGACGAGAACGACGAAGACCGCGTGCCCGACACGACCACCCCCTTCGAGCTCACCTTCCAGCATCCCGGCGGCGCGCCGCAGACGGTGACCCTCGCGCGCCGCGGCATCGGCGGTTTCACGCCCTTCGAGCACTGCGCCGTGCCCGGCACCGGCATCGGCTACCTCGAGATTCCCACCTTCTTCGATCGCACCATCCCCGCGCGCGTCCGCCGCGCCCTCGACGGGCTCGCGGCCGCCGGCGCGCTGGACGGGCTCGTCCTCGACGTTCGCAACAACGGCGGCGGGAGCTCGAGCGTGCTGCTCCCGGTGCTCGACCTCTTCACCGACGGCGTGCAGGGATACTTCGTGGCGTCCGAGGGCAGCACGCCGCTGGAGGCGATCGCGACCGACCTCGCCGGCTCCCAGTCGGTTCCCCTCGCGATCCTCGCGGACGAGGACACCGTCTCCTTCGGCGAGGTCTTCACCGGCGTCCTCCAGGTGTCGGGCCGCGCCGAGGTGGTCGGCGAGCCGACCCGCGGCAACGTCGAAGTGCTCTACGGCTACGGCTTCATCGACGACTCGGAGCTCTGGCTCGCCCACGCCACCTTCGAGCCGATCGGCCTGCCGGCCGGCGCGTGGGAAGGCGTGGGCGTGCAGCCGGACGTCCTGGTGCCGATGAGCTGGGAGCTGTTCGGCGAGGCGGACGATCCGGGGCTCGCGGCGGCGGTGGGTGTGCTGCAGGGACCGTAGGCGGCAGGCGCGGCGGTCGGGCGAGTAGCGAGGTATCGCCTGTTGAATCCAATGTCGGTTGGATCGGATCGTCGAGAAGAAAGCCCGCTTCGCAAGCTCTGGCGCGTCGTCAGTGCGACCGCAGTAGTGGCTCTACTTCTTGCGGGAATCTACGAAGCCTACGCTGGGCGCTTCCACATCCTCGTGACACTCGGAATCGCTGTCGTCTCCTACTCTCTCAATCCCTGGCTCCGCGGCAAGAACGAGGGGGTTCCATTCGAATCCGTCAGGCACACCCCTCGCACGATCGTTCAGGAGTATTTCTGGGCCATCCTCGTCACCTTTGTCTTGATCTACGGATTCGCGTTCCTGTATCGCCTGCGTAGCCCGTGAGGCAGGCCTCCGCCGGGCCAGGTGACGCTAGCGCGGACGATCTCCGAGTAGCGCGGACGGATCGATCCTCGGTGGCTAGGCTCCCGCGCATGGTGCTCGAAGTCGCGATCCTGAACGTGCGGCAGGGCCAGGGAGAAGCCTTCGAAGCGGCGTTCCTCGACGCGCAGCGAATCATCTCGGCCGCGCCGGGGTATCGGCGCCACGAGCTGCAGCGCTGCGTCGAGACGCCCGATCGCTACCTGCTGCTCGTGTGGTGGGACTCGCTCGCGAGCCACACCGAAGGCTTCCGCAAGTCGCCGGGCTACGAGCGCTGGCGGCAGCTCCTGCATCACTTCTACGACCCGTTCCCCGAGGTCGAGCACTACGCGCGCGTCGTCGGGGCTCCCTGACGGCGCGGGCGGCCTAGGCGCCGTCCTCGATCCCGATCCAGCCGCGCAGCTCGGCCGGGTCGGCGCGGTGCAGGAACTCGCCCGCCGGCAGGCGCTCGGGATTGCGCTCGCGCACGGCGCGGAAGAGGCCCACCAGCGCCTCCGGCACGCGCTCCTGCGAGATGCGCGAGTAGAGCACGTGGGCGATGCGCGAGCACTCGCGCGAGCCGCCCACCAGGATCACGTGGTCGTTCTTGCCGTAGCCGTAGATGCCGACCTCGGCCGTCGGCGGGCGGGCGCAGCCGTTCGGGCAGCCGGTCATGCGGATCACGGCGTCGACGTCGCCGAGGCCGGCGGCCTCGATGGCGTCGATGTAGGCCGGCAGGATGTTCTCGGCGTCGGTCATGGCGAGGCCGCAGGTGGGCTTCGCGGGGCAGGCCATCGCGTTGCGCCGCACCTGCGAGAGCTCCTCCGAGCGGGTGACGCCGTGGGCGGCGAGGATGCGCTCCAGCGCGGCGCGGTCGGAGACATCGCAGAGCAGGAGGTCCTGCTGCGCGGTGAGCTTCACGGTGAGGCCGAGCTGCTCCACGGCCTCGCGCACGGCCTTGCGCGCGCCGTCCTTCAGCCGGCCGTTCTCCACCGACAGGCCGTACCAGCTCCGCCCGTCGCGCTGCACGTTCCAGCCGAGGTGGAGGCGCATCGGCGGGAGCGGCGCCGGCTCGGCGTCCTCGAGCGCGAGGCCGAAGCGGCTGCGCAGCTCCTCCTTCACGGCCTCGACGCCGAGGCGGCGGATCGTGTACTTCCAGCGCGCCTGCTTGCGGTCCTTGCGGTCGCCGTTCTCCTTCTGGAGGATCGCGATCGCGCGCGAGGCGTCCACGATCTGATCGCGCGGGATGCGGCCGAGGTAGAGCCCGAGCAGCGGCGCGGTGCGCGGGTTGTTGTGGGTCATGCCCATGCCGCCGCCGCTGTAGAGATCGAAGAGGCTCCCGTCGGAGCGGCCGTTCGGGGCGAGCGGCAGGAAGCCGACGTCCTGGCTCAGCAGGTCGATCGAGTTGTCGTCGGGGTGGGCGATGCCGATCTTGAACTTGCGCGGCAGGTAGTGGTCGCCGTAGATCGGCTCGGTGGCGTTCAGCGGCGCGCCGAGCTGGCCCTCGTCGTCGCACAGGAACGCCTGGAAGTAGGCGCTCGTGCGCGGCGCCAGCTCGGCGGCGATCGCCTCGGCCAGCTCCATCGCGCGGGCCTCGTGGCGCGGGTCGAGGTCGTCGATCGGCGAGGTCATCACGTTGCGGTTCACGTCGCCGCAGGCGCTGAGGCTCGCCTCGTTCCGGTAGTGGCGGTTCAGGTGCCGCACCAGCGGCGCCAGGTTGGGGCCGTACACGTGGTGGTACTGGATCGACTGGCGCGAGGTGATGCGCAGCGTCCCGTCGCCGAAGCGCTCGGCGCCGTCGTCGATGGCCGCCCACTGGCCGGCCGAGAGGCGCCCGCCGGAGGGGGTCTTGAGCCGCAGCATGAAGAAGTAGTCGTCGGTCTTCTTGCCGCGCTCGCCGCGCGCCTGCTGCTTGTAGATGCCGAAGAACTTCGAGAGCTCCTTGGCGTTGCCCGAGATGGTGGGCTCGCCGCGCCCGAGGGCGTCGATCTCGTCGCGGAAGGTGTGCCGGCCGGCGCGCTCGGCGACGTAGAAGAGGCCCTTGCTCTCGACCTTCAGCCTCTCGTTCGAGGACATCTGGGAGAGGTCGCCGTTCTTCAGGGTGACCGGGGCGTCGGAGGGGGGCTCGTATGCCATGGGGGAAAAGAGCGTAGCCGGAGCGGAATTCCCGTTCCAATTTCCTAGCTACGAATGCGAGATTCGTCCCTTGGGGGATTTCATCAAGATCCGTGCGGCGGCCGGCCGATCCCTCGAGGTGACGCGCGACGCGAAACCGCCGCGCGAGGAGCACCCGTGTATCCGAAGTCTTCCCCGCGACTCCGGGGTCTCGCCCTGCGCGCGGGCCTGGTGTTGCTCGGGGCTGCCCTGGCGACTTCGGTGATGGTCGCCGTGGCCACGCGCCACGCGCTGCGCGGCCTCGCCGCGCCCCCCCTCGGCGCCGAGATCTTCGGTCGCGAGCTCGCCATCGACGTCGTGGCGGCGCTGCTCGCCGGCACGGCGAGCCTCGCCCTCGGGCTCTGGCTGCTGCGCCCCGCGGCGCGCAGCTTCGACGAGCTGACGGATCGGCTCGACGAGAGCCGCCGCGAGCTCGAAGCGCAGCGGAGCGCCATCGAGGAAGCGAACAGCCGGCTGCGCGCCCAGAACGAAGCGCTGCGGCGCGCGAACGAGGTGCTCGCCCAGCTCTCGCTCACCGACGGCCTCACGCGGCTCCACAACCACCGTCACTTCCAGGACCAGTTCGCGCGCGAGGCCAAGCGCGCCGACCGCACCGGCCAGCCGCTGGCGCTGGCGCTGGCCGACATCGACGACTTCAAGCGCCTGAACGACGAGCTCGGCCACGCCGCCGGCGACGCGGTGCTGCAGGGCGTGGCGCGGCTCATGGAGGAGGAGATGCGCGAGAGCGACTTCCTGTCGCGCTACGGCGGCGAGGAGTTCGCGCTGCTCGCGATGCAGACCGACCTCGCCGGCGCCGTCGCCCTCGCCGAGAAGCTGCGCCTCACCATCGCGCGCGCCGAGCTCCCGGTGGTCGGCCCGCGCGGCCGCGTGTCCGTCACCATCTCGATCGGCGTCGCGCTCTACGACGGCAGCACGATCTCCACCTTCGACGCCGCCGACCGCGCCCTCTACGACGCCAAAGCCGCCGGCAAAGACTGCGTCGTCGCCGCGGGTTTAGAAAGGGGACGGACTTAAGAATTTAGAAACGTAGGATCGCCCCTCGGGTCGGTCCCGGTGCGTACGTTTCTAAATTCTTAAGTCCGTCCCCTTTCTAAACCTCTTCCATCCTCGGGCGGGTCTTCCAGCGGCGGTGGGTCCAGATCCATTGGTCGGGGGCGCGGCGGATGGTGGCTTCGATGACGGCGGTCATGCGCGCGGTGTTCTCGCGGACGGCCGCCTTCTCGTCGGAGCCGGCGGGGGCCAGCTCGAGCGCGGGGTGCACCGTCACGCGGTGACGCTCCGTCTCGCCGATGCGCTCGATGAAGACGGGGAACACCGGCGCGCCGGTGCGCAGGGCGACGCGCGCCGGCCCGTCGCGCGTGCAGGCGGGCCGGCCGAAGAAGGGGACGAAGACGCCCTCGCGGCGCGAGGCGTTCTGGTCGAGGGTCATCGCCACCACCTTGCCGTCGCGCAGCCCGCGCAGCGCGGCGCGCGCCGCGTTCCCGCGCGGCAGCATCTCGGCGCCGTTGGCGCCGCGCAGCTCGGCCACCAGCGTGTCGAGCAGCGGGTTGTCGCGCGGCCGCTGGATCACCGCGATCGGGATGCCGTGGGCCGCCATCACCGCGATCAGCAGCTCCCAGGATCCGAAGTGCGCCGTCAGGCAGATCACCCCCGCATCCGGGTCGGCCCGCCGCACCGCACGGAAGTGCTCCAGCCCGTCGACGTCCGCGAGCTCGCGGAGCTGCTGCTGCGAAAGGCCGCCCAGCGTGCACAGCTCGACGAAGCAGCGCGCCAGGTTCGCGAAGCTCCGCTCCAGCACGACGCCGCGCTCGCGCTCCGTCCAGGCGGGGAAGGCGATGCGCAGGTGCTCGCGCGCCGCGGCGACGCGCGGGCCGCCGAGCCGCGCCCAGCTCCTGCCAGCGGCGCCGGCCACCCGCAGCGCGCGCTCGCGCGGCATCGTCTGCGCGGCCGTCACCAGGGCTGCGGCGGCGCGCCCGGCGGCGCGCTCGCGGAGAGAGAGCCGAGGGCGAGGACCCGGGGGGGCGGTCAAGCGGCCGTGGCGAGCTGCCGCTCGAGGTCCTCGATCTCCGCCATGACCTCGCGGTCGATGCCGCGGTACTTCTCGAGCAGCTCGTCGAAGCGCTCGGGCTCGCCCGCGTCGGCGGCCAGCTCGCGGGCCTTCTTGCGCACCCAGTCGATGTGCCAGCCCTCGTCCTTCGTCACCGAGCGCAGCACCTCGAGGGTCCGCTCCGGCACGTCGCGGCGCTTCAGGTGCTCCTGGTAGCGGCGCAGCGCGCGCTGCTCGACGACCACAGTGAGCGCCAGCAGCTCGACGGGGCTGCGCGGCACCCCGGCGCGCCGGCCGATCCGCACCTGGTAGCCGTCGACGATCGGCAGCGGCGCCCCGCCGAGCTCGCGGATGCGCTCGGTCCACAGCCAGGCGTGGCGGGTCTCGTCGGCCAGGTGCTCGGAGAGCAGCGTTTGCGACTCCGGATCCGGCAGGATGCGCAGCAGCCGGTAGATGAGATTGGAGCCGCGCAGCTCGGCGTCCCGGTAATACGAGTAGATCAGGATCTCCCGCACGATGGCGGGCTCGAGTCCCTCGGGGAGCGCGGCGGCCAGCGCGTGGAGCGAGCTCGCAGACATGGAACGGTGCCCCTCTTCACGGTTCCTTCAGGTCGGCAAGAACCATAGCCAGCATGACTGGCCGCGTCGAAGCGGATTCGGCTCTCGTCGAGGGGGATTCCCCTCGTTTCAGGCCTCGTCGGTCTCGCGCAGGCGGGCCAGCACGCTGTAGTCCTCGAGCGTGGTGGTGTCGCCCACCGTCTCCTTCCCCGCCGCGATGTCGCGCAGCAGCCGGCGCATGATCTTGCCCGAGCGGGTCTTCGGCAGCGCATCGGTGAAGTGGACGTCGGCGGGCTTGGCGATCGGCCCGATCGCGTGGGCGACGTGCTCGCGCACCTCGTTCCGGAAGTTGGGGCCGAGCTCCGTCTTCGTGCGCGGCGTGACGAACGCCACGATCGCGGTGCCCGTCAGCTCGTCGGGCCGGCCGACGACCGCGGCCTCCGCGACCTTGGGATGCGAGACGATCGCGCTCTCGACCTCCATCGTGCCGATGCGGTGCCCCGAGACGTTCATCACGTCGTCGATGCGACCCATGATCCAGAAGTAGCCGCGCGCGTCGCGGTGAGCGCCGTCGCCGGGGAAGTAGACGTTCCGCCACTTGCTCCAGTAGGTCTCGCGGTAGCGATCGGCGTCGCCCCAGATGCTGCGCAGCATGCCCGGCCAGGGGCGCCGGATCGCGAGGAAGCCGCCGTGGGGAGGCTTCACCGTGTCGCCGTCCTGGCTCAGGATCTCGGCGTCGATGCCGGGGAACGGGCGCGTCGCCGAGCCGGGCGCGGTCGCCGTCTCGCCCGGCAGCGGCGTGATCATGATCCCGCCGGTCTCCGTCTGCCACCAGGTGTCGACGATCGGGCAGCGCTTGCCGCCGATCACGCGGTGGTACCACATCCAGGCTTCCGGGTTGATCGGCTCGCCGACGGTGCCGAGCAGGCGCAGGCTCGAGAGGTCGTGGCTCCCCGGGTGTTCCTCGCCGAGGCGCACGAAGGTGCGGATCGCCGTCGGCGCGGTGTAGAGGATCGAGATGCGCCAGCGCTCGATCATCGCCCACCAGCGGTCCGGCGCCGGATGCGTCGGCACGCCTTCGTACATGAACACGGTGGCGCCGTTGGCGAGCGGCCCGTAGACGACGTACGAGTGCCCGGTGACCCAGCCGACGTCGGCCGTACACCAGTAGACGTCGGTGTCCTTGAGGTCGAAGATGGCGTGGCTGGTGGTCGCCACCTGCACCAGGTAGCCGCCGGTGGTGTGCAGGATGCCCTTGGGCTTCCCGGTGGTGCCGCTGGTGTGGAGGATGAACAGCGGATGCTCGGCGTCGAGCTTCGCGGGCGGGCAGTCGGCGCTCGCCGGCAGGGCGAGCTCGTGCCACCAGTGGTCGCGGCCGGGCTTCATCGAGACGGACTGGCGCGTGCGGCGCACCACCACCACGTGGTCGACGCAGTCGACGCCCTGGAGTGCTTCGTCGACGGCGGACTTCAGCGCCAGCGGCGAGCCGCGCCGGTAGCCGCCGTCGGCGGTCACCACCACCTTGGCGCCGGCGTCCACCACGCGGTCGCGCAGCGCCTCGGCCGAGAAGCCGCCGAACACCACGCTGTGGGTGGCGCCGATCCGCGTGCACGCCAGCAGCGCGATCGGCAGCTCCGGGATCATCGGCATGTAGATGGCGACGCGGTCGCCCTTCTTGACGCCCAGCTCCTTCAGCACGTTGGCGAAGCGGCACACCTCGCGGTGCAGCTCGGCGTAGGTGATCACGCGCGAGTCGCCGGGCTCGCCCTCCCAGATCAGCGCCGCCTTGTTGCGGCGCCAGGCGTGCTCGCCCTCCAGGTGGCGGTCGAGGCAGTTGTAGGAGACGTTGAGCTTGCCGCCGACGAACCACTTCGCGAAGGGCGGCTTCCAGTCGAGCACCTTCTTCCAGGGGGCGAACCAGCTGACGTGCTGCTTCGCCATCTGGGCCCAGAAGCGCTCGGGGCTCTTCGCGGCGAGCCGGCGGTACTCGGCGACCTGGCGGCGCGTCCAGTTCGCCTGCTTCGCGAACTGCGCGGCGGGCTCGAAGGTGCGCTTCTCCTTGAGCAGGGACTCGATGTCGGCCATGGGGCGGGAGGCTCCTTTCGTCGCTCGCGCGGCAGCGGAGAGGCGGCTCAGGCCGGCCGCATCCAGGCCTCGACCTCGGCGGGGGCCTTGGGGATGGCGGCGGTCAGGACGTCGCCGCCCGTCTCGGTCACCAGCACGTCGTCCTCGATGCGCACGCCGATGCCGCGCAGCGGCTCCGGCGCGCTCGCATCGTCGGGCGGGATGTAGAGCCCCGGCTCCACGGTGAACACCATGCCCGGCTCGAGGGGCCGCGGCTCGCCGCCGACGCGGTAGGCGCCGGCGTCGTGCACGTCGAGGCCGAGCCAGTGGCTGGTGTTGTGCATGTACCAGGGGCGGTAGGCCTCCTTGGCGATCAGCTCGTCGACGCTGCCGCGCAGCAGCCCGAGCTCGACGAGCCCGCGCGTCAGCGAGCGCAGCGCCACCTCGTGGATCGCCGGGAGCGTGGCGCCCGGGCGCACCGCCGCCAGGCACTCGAGCTGCGCGCGCAGCACCACCTCGTAGACGTCCCGCGCCGCGCCCTGGTAGCGGCCGCCGACGGGATAGGTCCGCGTCACGTCCGCCGCGTAGCCCTCGTACTCGCAGCCCGCGTCGATCAGCACCAGCTCGCCTTCCTTCAGGGGCTGGTCGTTGGCGATGTAGTGCAGGATCGTGGCGTTGCGCCCGCCGCCGACGATGCTCTCGTAGGCGGGCCCTGCGCCTCCCCGACGCCGGAAGGTGTAATCGATCACGGCCTCGAGCTCGTACTCGTAGGCCCCCGCGCGGGCGAGCCGCGCGGCCTCCTGGTGCGCCTCGGCGCTGATCTCCGCCGCGCGCCGCAGCAGGGCGATCTCCTCGGGCCCCTTGCGCATGCGCATCTCGTGCAGGATCGCGCGCGGGTCGACGATCTCCGAGGCGGGCACCAGGCCGAGCCGCGAGCGCAGCCGCATCTCGTCGAGGGTCGCCACCAGCTTCGCGTCGAGCTCGGCGTCGCGCCCGAGCACGTGGTAGATGCGCCGCGCCTTCTTCAGCAGCTCGGGGAGCTGCGCGGCGAGCTCCGCCTGAGGGAAGGCCGCGTCGGCGCCGAAGTCCGCGAGGGCGCCCTCGACGCCCGGGCGGTAGCCGGTCCAGGTCTCCGCCGCGCGATCGCGCGGCTCGACGAAGAGCGTGTAGGCGGGGCCGCCGTCGCTGCGCAGCACCGCGGCGGCGTGGGGGTGGCCGAAGCCGGTCAGGTACCAGAAGTCGCTGTTCTGGCGGAACGGGAACTCGCTGTCCGCCGAGCGCACGACCCGCTTCGCGCCGAGCAGGATCGCGACCGCATCCGGCCCCATCGCGTCGAGGAAGCGGCGGCGGCGTTCGGCGTGCATGGCGCGCCAGCATACCAGAGCGGACCGCGCGCGGACCTCAGTCGAGGCCGGCGCAGACCACCTCGACTTCGCCGCAGCGCGTGGCGCACACCCCGCCGCGGGCGCGCACGCCCGAGTAGTAGAGCGAGCCGCTCCCGTCGGTCGGCAACGAGGCGTGCCTCACCGCGCCGTCCCGGTCGACGACGTGGATCCGCCCGCTCCAGCGCGTCACCACCGCGCTGTCGCCGGCGACCTGCACGTCCTGCACGAAGTCCGCCTCGGCGGCGAAGGCGTCGTCGAGGGGCACCACGAGGCCCGTCAGGATGGGCACCGCCGCGCGCTCGGGCGGGCGCACGCGGAGCTGCAGCAGGTGGCCGTCGACCTCCGCGAACCAGCCGGTGCCGTCCTCGGAGAAGGTGACGAACTGGAGCTCCGGCGACTCGAAGCGCAGCAGCTCGCGGCCGTCCGCCGCGAGCAGGCGCGCGTCGTGGCGCACCGCGGAGCCCGCGGCGGCGCCCAGCGGGAGTAGGTCCGTGTTCACCCAGATCTCGCGGCGCAAGGGGTCCCAGGCGATGCTCTTGGGCGCCACGCCGTAGCCCTCGGGCCCGCGCAGCACGTGCTCGGCGAGCAGCGCGCCCTCGGCGTCGACCCAGACGACGCTGCCGTCGGCGCCGCGCTCCGTGCCGTAGCGGGTCAGCAGGAGCTGGCCGTCGGGGCCGCGCGCGATCTCGTTGAGGCCGCTGCCGAGGGCGTCGAAGCGCACCACGCGCCCGCTCTCGGGCTCGACGTAGCCCGACGCGCCGAAGAAGTCCGTGAAGTAGACCCGCCCGTTCGCGTGGGCGAGGACGTCCCAGACGCCGCCCGCCGACGCCGCCGGCGAGAGGTCGAGCGGCTCGAGGAACGCGAGGCGCCGCAGGTCGAAGCGGCCCACGAGCTGGGGACCCGGGTGGCGGAGATCGGCGCGGGGATCTCCCGCGTGGCGCCGGTACGCCCACCAGAAGGGCGCCTCGCTGAAGTAGAGGACGCCTTCCCGCGCGTCGCCGAACCAGGCGCAGTAGCGCTCCTCGCTGCTCGGCGCGGTCTCCGCGTAGACGTGGGCCTCGCCGAGCGGCGTCGCGCACGAGACGACGGCGCCAATCGCGGCGGCGCCGCCAATTGCGGCGGCGATCCGGCGCATGGACTCAAGTAGCCGCCGCAACATCGGTTTCTCCCTTGCCGCGCTCGCATCGGCCGCCGCGGGGCCGCGAGCCACGCAGCCGGCGGTTGCAGGGCCCATCCCGACCCGCTGCGGCCCTTCGCCGCAAACCTGTGCCGTTTCAAGTGTTTGCGCTTGGAGGGGGAACGGCTCGGCGCTTGGCACGGAACCTGAAATAAGAAGCTTCCGTGGAGCCAACCTGAGGGACCGGAGAGTGAACATCGGGCGCGCTCACTCGCTGGTTCGGTCGTAGAGAGGACTCGAGAGCAACAGGCGCTTTCCCCCAAGAACGGCACCCCGCCTTCTCGGGTCCAGATCCAAGACACAGGTTGTGGGGCCCCCGGCAAGTAGCCGGGGGCCCTTTCGCATTTCGGGCCCCCGCTCAGCTGCCGGCCGGGACCGTCTCCGCACCGCGGAGCGCCTCGACCACGTCCTGGCCGAAGCTCTCGGCGAACCAGGGCTTCACCTCGGGGATCTGCGCCAGGCGCTCGGCGCTGTCCGGGTCGTCGAAGGCGATCGCCTCGAGGGAGGTGTTCGGGCACAGGACGCCCGGGTCGAGGGCGAGATCCTTGGCGCGCTCGGTGCGCCAGCGCTTCAGCGCCTCGAGCCGGCGCTCGGCGCGGCGATCCATCCGGCGCCGCGAGCCGTTCCCCTCGAGGCGCGGGATCGGTCCGTGGCCGCGCTTCGCGCCGCGCTGGACGGCGGCGAGGATGTCGCGGCCGAAGCGGCGCAGGATCAGCTCGGTCACGCCCTTGATCTCCGCGAGCTGGCGCTCGTCCGCCGGGATGCGCTGCGCGATCTCGAGCAGCGTGCGGTTGCCGAGCACCTTGAAGGCGGGCCGGTCGATCTCGCGCGCGCGGCGGTCGCGCACCAGGTAGAGCTCGCGCAGCACCGAAAGACTCTCCGAGGAGATGCCGCGCGCGCCCTTGATGCGCAGGTAGCCGAGCTTGTCGAACTCGCGCTCCGGCCACTGGCGCCGCTCGAGCGCGCGGAACTCCTCCTCGGCCCACGCCACGCGCTTCGCCTTGCGCAGCTCGCGTTCCAGCCGCTCCGCCAGCGGGATCAGGTACGCGACGTCGGCGGCGGCGTAGTGGAGCTGCGTCTCGCGCAGGGGGCGCGCCGACCAGTCGGAGCGCTGCTCGTCCTTCGGCAGCCGCACGTCGAAGTGGCGCTCCGCGATCGCGGCGAGGCCGATGGCGGGGTAGCCGAGGAGCTGCGCGCAGATCATCGTGTCGAAGAGGCCGGCGAACGTGAACCGGCAATCGCGCTTCAGCACGTAGAGGTCGTAGTCGGCCGCGTGGAAGATGGTCCGGATGTCCGGAGACGCGAAGATCGGACCGAGCGGCGCGAGCGCCTCGGGGCCGCCCATCGCGATCGGATCGATCAGGAAGATCCGGCGGCGCGTCGAGACCTGCACCAGGCAGGTCTTGTCGAAGTAGTGGTAGAAGCTGTCCGCTTCGGTGTCGAAGGCGACGACACGTTCGTCGGCGAGGTCTCGGGCGAGGGCCTCGAGGTCCGCCACCTTCTCGATCAGCTCGAAGTCGGCCAAAGCGCCCGAACCCCTGGTGAGGAAACGATCTTTTGGGGGGAGGCGCCGCGGGGGAGGAATGCGACCGCAGCGGGCCCGATCCTAGCCGAGCCGGGGCCCGGACGAAAGCTCGAAGCACCTGTCCGGGGTGAAAATGACACAGGTATCCCTCTCGGCTTGCACGGGAGGGTCGCCCAGGGTATCGTTCCGAATATCGAATGACTGTTCCGCTAAATGAAACGACCACGTCGACCGTCGAAAAGTCGATCGAGCTGCTCTTTCACCTCCACGACGCCGGGGAGCCGCTCGGCGTGTCCGCCCTGGGCCGCGCCCTGGGGCTGCCGAAATCCACGGCCCACCGCCTGCTGGGCCCGCTGCTCCGCCGGGGCCTGGTGGAGCGCGACGCCGCCGGCCGCTACCGGCCCGGGTTCGCGCTCGTAGCCCTCGGGCTCGGGGTGCTGGGGGGCGACCCGCTGGTGGCGGCCGCGCGGCCGGTGCTCGAGGAGGAGGCGGAGTCGCTCGGCGAGACGGTGTTCCTGACGGCCGTCCGGGGCGGACGGATCGCCGTGCTGGAGAAGGCCGAAGGCAGCGGCTTCCTCCGCGCGGCGCCGCAGGTGGGCGGCACGGTGCCCGTCCACGCGACCGCCGTCGGCAAGCTCCAGCTCGCCTACGCGCCCGACGAGGTCGTGCTCGGCGAGCGTTTCGACGCCTTCACACCGGCCACCGCCGCGACGCCCGAGGCGCTGGCCCGCGAGGTCGAGCTGGCGCGCCAGCGCGGCTTCGCCGAGAACCGCGACGAGTGGATCCCGGGGCTCGCCGTGGTGGCGGCGCCGGTGCTGGTCGCGGGGCGCCTCGTGGCGGCGGTCTCGATCGCCGTTCCCACCGTGCGCCTGCAGGAGCTCGGCGCCGCGCGGCTCGCGGAGCGCGCGGTGGCCGCGGCCGGCCGCGTGGCCGCGCGCCTCTCGGGCCGCATCCCCCGTACACAGGAGAACGCCGCATGAAGATCTGGATCGACGGCGCCGTCGTCTCGCGGGACGAGGCGAAGGTCTCGGTGCTCGACCACGGGTTCCTCTACGGCGACGGCGTCTTCGAGGGGATCCGCGCCTACGCCGGCCGCATCTTCCGGCTCGAGGATCACCTGCGCCGGCTCGCCGCGGGCGCCCGCGCGCTGGCCCTCGAGATTCCGGGCGGCATCGAGGCCGCGCGCCGCGTGATCCTCGAGACCGCGCGCGCCCACGGCCAGCCCGACGCCTACATCCGTCTCGTCGTGTCGCGCGGAGTCGGCGAGCTCGGCGTCGATCCGACCACCTGCCCCGAGCCCCGCATGGTCTGCATCGCCGCCGCCATCCGCATCTTCCCCCCGGAGAAGCTCGCGGAGGGCATCTCGCTCGCCACTTCGAGCCTGCGGCGTCCGGGGCCCGACGTGATCGACCCCTGCGTGAAGAGCCTCAACTACCTGAACAACGCGCTGGCGAAGCTCGAGGCGCGGCAACGCGGCGCCGACGAGGCGCTGCTGCTGAACGCGCGCGGCACGATCGCCGAGGCCAGCGTTGCGAACGTGTTCGCAGTTCGCGACGGCCAGCTCTCGACTCCGCCTCCCACCGACGGCGCGCTGCCCGGCATCACGCGCCTGAGCGTGCTCGAGCTGGCGCGCGAACTCGGCCTGCCGGCGGCGGAGCGGAGCCTCGGGCGCGCGGACCTGTTCGCGGCCGACGAGGTGTTCCTAACCGGCACCGGCGCGCGGATCGTGCCGGTCTCGTCCCTCGACGGGCGCTCCCTCGGCACCTGCCCCGGCCCCGTCACCAAGCGCATGGTCGACGCCTTCGACGCGTTCACGCGGAGCGGCGGCACGCCGTTCCTGTGAGGCGTTTCGCTACTCTCCGCCCATGCACTGGACGAAGGCCTTCCTCCCGACGCTGCGCGACGACCCGGCCGAAGCGGAGGCCATCAGCCACAAGCTGCTGGTGCGCGCCGGCTTCGTGCGCCAGCTCGCCGCCGGGCTCTACTCGCTGCTGCCCCTCGGGCAGCGCACCTGCCAGAAGATCGCGGGCATCGTCCGCCAGGAGATGGACCGCATCGGGGCCCAGGAGTTCCTGCTGCCCTCGCTCCAGCCGGCCGAGATCTGGCAGCGCTCCGAGCGCTGGGAGCAGATCGGCGAGGAGATGTTCCGGCTGCGCGACCGCCACGGCACCGACCTGTGCCTCGGCATGACGCACGAGGAGATCTTCACCTGGATCGCGCGCGAGCTGCGCTCCTACAAGGAGCTGCCGCAGATCTGGTACCAGATCCAGCTGAAGTTCCGCGACGAGCCGCGCCCGAAGTCGGGCCTGCTGCGCGTGCGCGAGTTCGCGATGAAGGACTCCTACTCCTTCGACGTCGATCGCGGCGGGCTCGACTTCGCCTTCTCCCAGCATTTCGAGGGCTACCGGCGCATCTTCGAGCGCTGCGGGCTGGAGCCGATCGCCGTCGAGGCGTCCTCGGGCATGATGGGCGGCGCCGAGTCGGTGGAGTTCATGGTGGCGAGCGAGGCGGGCGAGGACTGGATCGCCTCCTGCGCGGCCTGCGGCTACGCCGCCAACGTGGAGAAGGCCACCTCGGAGCTGCCGCCCGTCGAGGACGGGCCCGGCCTCGCGGCCCCGGAGCGCTTCGCGACGCCCGGCGTGCGGACCATCGAGCAGCTCGCGGGGTTCGCCGGCGGCGCGCCGGCGGAGCGGCAGATCAAGACGCTGGTCTACGTGCTCGACGGGCAGACGACGCTGGTGCTGCTGCGCGGCGACCACCCGCTCCACGAGCAGAAGCTGGCCGACGCGACCGGCGCGCGGGAGATCCGCGCGGCCCACGCGGAGGAGGTGAGGGCCGCCCTCGGCGCGTCGCCCGGGAGCCTCGGCGCGGTCGGCGTCAGCGGGCCGCCGGTGCTCGCCGACCCGGCGCTGCGCGGCCGGCGCGACATGGTGACGGGCGCGAACCAGGACGACTTCCACCTGCGCGGCGTCGACGTCGAGCGCGACCTGCGCGTGACGGCGTGGCACGACCTGCGCGCGGTCGCGAGCGGCGAGGCGTGCGTCTCGTGCGGCGGCGAGCTGGCGGTGCGCAAGACCATCGAGGTCGGCCACATCTTCAAGCTGGGCACGCGCTACAGCGAGAAGCTCGGCGCGACCGTGCTGGATCGCGACGGCAAGGCGATCCCGGTGGTGATGGGCTCCTACGGCATCGGCATCGGCCGCACCATGGCGGCGGTCGCGGAGCGCTGCCACGACGAGAACGGCCTGATCTGGCCGATGAGCGTCGCGCCCTACGAGGTGGTGGTGAGCGTGCTGAACCCCACCGACCCGCGCACCGCCGAGGTCGGCGCGCGCCTCTACGAGGCGCTGCGCGCAGCCGGCGTCGACGCGCTGCTCGACGACCGCGACGAGCGCCCGGGCGTGAAGTTCAAGGATGCCGAGCTGATCGGGATCCCGTACCGGCTCACGGTCGGGCCGAAGGGGCTCGAGCAGGGCAAGGTGGAGATCGTGCGCCGCAAGGGCGGAGCGCGGCGCGACGTCGACGTCGCGAAAGCCGCGGATCACGTGATCGAGAGCGTGATGGAGGAGCGGCGCTAGCCGCCGGGTGCGTGCGGAGTCGCCGGCGCCGGGCCATGCTGTGGCTCGTGGGTCGGCCGCGCGCCATCCGATGCGTGCTCCTCGTCGCAGCGCTCTGGGCTGGCGCCTGCGCCAGCCCCCTGCCTCCCCCGCCCGCTCCGCTGTATCCGGGCTACCGCTACGTGAACCCGCGGATCGGCGTCGCCCTCAGCCTGCCGGCGGAATGGAAGGCGTTCGCGAAGCGCTCCGAGGCGCCGCCGGGCTTCGAGGCGATGATGTCCGCGTCGAAGGGACGGGACGAGTCCCCGCTCCTGGTCGGCCTCGCGCCGGACGGCCAGTCCTACCTGCGCCTGCTCGTCGAGCCGGTCCCTCCATCCCTCTCCCTCGAGGCCTACGTTCGCCTCCTCGTCGCCGCGACCCGCGCGCAGGCCGAGCCGCTCTCCGCCTCCCTCTCGCCCGAGCGAGGCGCGGCTCGCTTCGCGTTCCGGGCTCGTCAGGGGCCCCTCGAGCTGCTCTTCCGCGAGAGCATCGTCCTCGCGAACGGCCGAGCGATTCGCCTCGGCTTCTGGAGTCTCGCCGCCTTCGCGGGTCGCTACGACGCCGACTTCGCGGCGATCGAAGCGGACGTCCTCTTCCACCGCGACGGCGCCTGGCAGGCGCCGCTCGCCGATCTCGAAGCCTCGCTCGATCCGAGCCCGTTCGCGGACCTCGAGTACGCGGAGGACGGACCGCCGAGTGGGGCCCCTGCCTGCGCCGAAGGGGAGCACCCCGGCTTCTGGCGGGTCTCGACCGAGCGCGGAACGCTATTCCTGTTCGGCTCCGTGCATTTCGGCCACCCCGGTTTCTACCCCTTTCCGGCTCCGATCGAGGAGGCCTTCGGCGCTTCGGAGACCCTGGTCGTGGAGGTGGATGCGAAGGCCCTCGGCGAGCAGCGAGCGGCGCTCCTCGAGATCGGGGCGCTGCCCGCAGGCCGCCGGCTCGGCGACGAGATCTCGGGCGAGCTCTACGCGAGACTCGCCGAGGTGCTCGAGGAGATGTCGCTTTCGGTCGAGAGCTTCTCCCAGGCGGCGCCCTGGAGCCTCTCGCTCATGCTGACGGAGATCGCCTTCAATAGCCTCGGCTACACCGCTGCATCGGGAGTCGACAACTACTTCCTGGATCGCGCGGGTGAGCGCGAGATCGTCGCGCTCGAGACGGCCGACGAGCAGATCGCGATGCTCCGCGAGCTCGACGGCGCGGCCTCTCTCTCGGGCGCGATCGACTTCCTCGACTCCGTCGAAGCGAACGGACCTCGCATGATGAAGGCGTGGCGCTGCGGCGACGACGTCGCGCTCGCCCGGGCGATCCTCGGCCCCGAGCCCGGGCCAGCGGCGGCGGGCTCTTTCCGCGAGCGGATGTTCTCGGCCCGCAATCGGCTCATGGCCGAGCGCCTGGAGCCCCTCCTCGCTCGGGGAGACGTCTTCGTCGTGGTGGGAGCGGGGCACCTGCTGGGCGAGGACGGCATCCCCGCGCTGCTCGCAGCGCGGGGACATCGCGTCGAGCGGCACTGAGACGAGTTCTTTGCTCCGCGACCGCGGGCCACGCCGCCTCGTGACGCGGCGGATCGGCGGTTCGAGCGGCGGATCGGGACCGGCCCCGGCGCTACATCGGGGCCGGCAGGCACGCGTTGCAGCTGCGGGCGGAGGGCTGCGCGAACCCGCACTGGGCCGTCATCGCGGCCAGCTCCGCGGCGCTCAAGGTGGCGGGCGTGAAGGGCGTCTCTCCGTCCCACGCCGCGAGGCCCGCGGTGAGGGATCCCGGCGCGCTCGCACTGCATGTCCCGTCGACCGGAGCTGCGGCGAGGAGCTTCAAGACCACGGACTTCGGCCGCGGCTTGTCGTTCTCGAGCAGATCCCCCGCGATCGGAATCGAGCGCAGGGCGTTCGGGACCAGGAGGCAGCTGCAGCAGTTGAGCAGCCGACCATCCGCGGCGTCGAAGGCGTACGCGCTCGCGCACTCGGGCCCCCCCAGAGTGCCGGTGTTCAAGACCACGATGGCATCCTTCGCCTTGAGGCTCGTGGTTGCACTCACCTGGAACGGACTGTCCGCGGTCACCGGGTTCTGGGCCGCGGCCAGCGTCGGCCAGGAGACGGCGAGCCCCAGCGCCAGCAGCAGGTGTCTCGACATGTCGGCTCTCTCCTTGCGTGCGGTGCCACGCTACATCGGGGGCGTCGGGCACGCGCCGCACGTGCGGGCCGTGGGGTGCACGAGCCCGCACTCGGTTTCCAGCGTGGCCAGCTCCATGGCGCTCAGGGTGGCAGGCGTGAAGGGCGCCTCCCCTTTCCAGGCCGCCATGCCTATGCTGAGGGTTTCCGGCGCGCTCGCACTGCAGGTTCCAGCGACCGGCAGCGAGGCGAGCAGCGCCAGCACGACGGACTTCGACCGAGGCTTGTTGTTCTCGAGCAGGTCCGCCGCGATCGGGATCGAGCGCAGGGCGTTCCGGGGCAGCCTGCAGCTGCAGCAGTCGAGGATCTCGCCATTCTCGGAGGCGAAAGCGTACGCGCTCGCACACAGATCCGACCCCGAGGCGCCGGTGTTCGAGAGCACGATGGCGTCCTTCTTCTGGAGGCTCGTGACCGCACGGACCTGGAACGTACTGTCCGCGGTCACCGGATTCTGGGCGGCGGCGAGGGTCGACCACGATAGAACGAGCACGAGCGTCAGGAGCATACGCTGGACCACTTCGCTTCCACCTCCATTCGGGGCAGGCGCAGTATACGCGCGTCGCGGCGGATCGGGCCCTGAAACCGCAGGCGCGACGTCCGGGTCGCCGCGTCCCTGGTGCGCCGGCGCTCTTCCCCTGCCGGCCTCGGACCCCCCTCCCGCGACCTGCGACTGGGGCCGGATCGCAACGTCCCTCGATTTCCCGCGCGCGTCCGGCCCGAGCGGCTAGAATGGCGTGACCGCGAGAAGGAGGATGCTCATGGAGATCTTCAGCATGGAAGGCTGGTATTTCCTGCTGCGCTGGTTCCACTTCCTGGCCGGGATCACCTGGATCGGGATCCTCTACTACTTCAACTTCGTCCAGACGCCCTTCCTCGCCACCGACCTCGGCGGCCAGGCGCGCAGCCAGGTGACGCGCGGCCTGCTGCCGAACGCGATGTGGTGGTTCCGCTGGGGCGCCATGATCACCTTCCTCACCGGCTGGCTGATCGTGCTGACCAAGTTCGGGCACGACAAGGTGCCGCTCTCGAGCGGCTACATGACCTTGATCCTGACCGGCGGCCTGCTCGGCACGCTCATGTGGTACAACGTCTGGTTCGTGATCTGGCCGATCCAGCGGCGCGTCATCGCGTCCGCGGAGGCGGTGGCCGGCGGAGGCCAGGCGGATCCCGACGCCGCCAAGCTGGCGCCGAACGCCGGGCTGGCCTCGCGCACCAACACGATGTTCAGCATCCCGATGCTGTTCTTCATGGGCAGCGCCAGCCACTTCCTGGGTCTGTATCCGGCGCCGGGCGCGAGCGTCGCCCCCTACTGGATCGTCGCCCTGGTGATCATCCTCGCCGCCCAGATCCACATGATGATCGGGAACCGCGGGCTCGCGACGCAGAAGTACCTGACCACACCGGGGCCGAGCGGCGTGATCCACGCGGGGCTCGGGCTCGCGATCCTGCTCTACCTGAACGCCGCCTTCCTGCTCTGAAGGGCGCGGATTGCGGCTGCGGCTCCTGGCCTGCCTCGGCGCGATCGGCACGCTGGCGGCGGCGCTCTCCTGCTCCGAGGCGGAGCCGGAGGGCGCCGCGTCCGCCGCCCTGCGGGGGCGCACCGTGTACCTCAGCGTCTGCACCGCCTGCCACAATGCCGACCCGACGCAGGACGGCTCGGTCGGGCCCGCCAACGCCGGCGCCTCGCGCGAGCTGCTCGAGGCCAAGATCCTCCACGGAACCTACCCGCCGGGCTACACGCCGAAGCGTGACAGCCGCATGATGCCGCCGATGCCGCAGCTCGCCGGGAGCCTCGACGACTTGGCGGCCTTCCTGGCGGACGCCGCCCGGAAGGAGCCGTGAGCGCCTCGGCGACCGGGCCGTTGCCTTCGCGCTGGACGACCCGCGCCAACGCGCTGACCGCGCTGCGCCTGGCCGCCGCGCCGCTCCTGGCCCTCTGCGTCGTGGGAGGGCAGCCGCTCTGCGCCGCGCTGCTCTTCGCGCTCGCCGTGGCGACGGACCTGCTGGACGGCCGCATCGCGCGCCGCTTCGGCGAGGTCTCGCCCCTCGGCGGCCTGCTCGACCACGCGACCGACGCCGCCTTCGTCTCGATCGGCCTCGGCGCGCTGGCCTGGGTCGGCGCGGTTCCGGCCCTGCTCCCGTTCCTCGTGGCCGCGGCGTTCGCGCAGTACGTCTTCGACTCACGCGCCCTCGCCGGCCGCCGCCTGCGCCCCAACCGGCTCGGCCGCGCCAACGGCATCGCCTACTTCGCGCTGCTCGGCATCCCGCTGGTCCGCGACGCGCTCGGCCTCTCCTGGCCCGGCGCCCCCCTGGTGTCCGCCCTTGGCTGGGCCCTGGCCGCGAGCACGTTGCTGTCGATGTTCGCGCGACTCGGGGCCAGGGGACGGAGTCAACTAATCAACTAACTCTCCCCCCGGGTGCATGTCATCCACCCCCAGGGTGGAGTTAGTTGATTAGTTGACTCCGTCCCCGTCCGCGCCGGCGGCCCCGGGGGACCCGGCGGGCGCGCCGAAGAGCTCGCGGTTGGTCTTGCGCAGAAAGAGCAGGCCGATCACGGCGTTGAAGAGCACGAAGAAGTTGTGCTGGACGAAGCCGAAGACGGTCATCGCGCCCGCGTGCTCGGGGAAGAGCGTGGGCCACATGGTGACCGCCACGGCGCGGAACGGGCCCGGGACGAGCGTTCCGAAGATCACGAGCGGCAGGTAGGTGAGCATCTCGAGGATCGGGATGTCGACGCCGAAGAGCCCCGCGGCAATCGAGTAGACGACGACGCCCGCCAGCAGCGAAGGCGAGCGCAGCAGCAGGATCGCGCCGTACTGCCAGGGCCGCGCCTGGCGGAACGCGTGGAGCAGCGGGCGGCGCCGCCAGGGCGCGTCGGCGAAGCGCGGGCTGCGGAACGCCCACAGCGCCACGGCGGCCACGACGGTGGCGCCCGCCGCCACCCACGGCACGCTGCGGAACACCGAGAGCGCAGGCGGCAGCTCGTTCCAGTGCAGCGCGAGCCCGACCGTGGCCCAGAGCAGCAGGTAGTAGAACTCGCAGGTCATGATGAAGAGCATGCTCGAGCCGAGCTCCCAGCCCGGTACACCGCTGCGCTTGTTCAGGTAGAGCGCGATGGCGCCCTTGCCGACCTGCTCGTTGAGGATCGAGAGGATGTAAGTGCTGGCGCGCACCGGCAGCAGCTCGCCGTAGCCGACGCGCGCGTTGAACCAGTTGATGACGCGCCAGAGCACCAGCGTGTCGACCAGCAGGTAGAAGCCCGAGTAGGCCACCATCAGCGCCAGCCAGCGGCTCCAGGGCACCGACGCGAAGACGCCGAGCAGGTACTCGGCGACGCTGCGCTCCGGCCCCGAGGCGCGCGCCAGGCGCGTGTACAGAAAGGCGAAGCAGGCGGCGCTGATCAGCCACGGCACCGCGCGCGCCGCGCGCTGCGCGATCCCGGCGCGCTCCGCGCCCGCGCTAGCGGCCACGCGGCGGCTCCAGCGAGCGCCGCAGCGTTTCGCCCAGGGGGGTCAGCTCGATGCCGAGGGCGCGGCAGGCGGGGGAGGGGTCGATGCGGTCGTCGTGCTCGAGCACGCCCAGCATGGCGCGCGTGAAGGGCGGCTCGGGAAGCAGCTCGCACAGCGCCGCGAGGGCGCGCGCGAGCGCCTCGGGAACCGGGACGATGCGCGGCCGCGTCCCGAGCAGGGCCGCGGCGCGCGCCAGCAGCTCGGCGCGGGGCAGCGACTCGGGCCCGGCGAGGTCGTAGGCGTGGTGGCCGTCGGTCGCGTCGTCCAGCGCGCTCAGCACGGCGCGAATCAGGTCGTCGGCGTCGAGGGGCTGCTCGAGGCTCGCGCCCCCGCGCACCAGCGGAACGAAGCCCGCGCTCGCCTGGGCGCGCAGCGCCTCCGCCGCCAGCTCGCCCGGGCCCAGCACCATCGGTACGCGCAGCACCGTGCTCGGCACCTTGCCCTCGAGCAGGATGCGCTCCGCGCGCCCCTTCGAGGCGAGGCAGGCGTTGGCCGAGTCCGGCGACGCGCCGAGGATGCTGACGTACACGATGCGCCGCACGCCGGCCCGGGCCGCGGCCTCGGCCAGCGCGCCGGTGGCGCGCTCGTGGGCGTCGACGTACCGCGAGCGCGAGGTCTCCTTCAGGATGCCCGCCAGATGGGCGATGCGCGCGCAGCCCGCCACCGCGTCGCCGAGCGCCTGCGCGTTCGCGTAGTCCGCGGTCCAGACCTCGATCGGCGGCGAAGGCGCGAGGTCCGCGAGCGCGTCGGCCGCGAAGCGCGAGCGCACCAGCGCGCGCGGCACGCCTTCGCCCCGGGACGCGAGCTGGCGCAGCAGGCGGCGGCCGAGTCGCCCGTTCGCACCCGTCACGAGCGTGCGTCCCGGATTCACGGGAGCGAAAGATAGCTTGACGCGGCTCGGCCCACCCTGCTCCAATCCGGCCGTGACGCCGCTCCGTGCCCTCGTCGCGCTCTCCGCCGCCGCCTACCTGCTCGCGCTGGCGCTGCTCGCCCGGGCCGAGCGGAGCGGCCCCGCGCACCTCGATCTGACGCTGCCCGCCGGGATCCCCGCGACGCTCTACCTGCCCGCGCCCGCGGAGCCCGGACGCCCGCTGCCCCCGCCGCCCGGCCCCGGAGAGGGCGCGCCCGCGGTGCTGCTCGTGCACGGCTTCACGGCCGATCGCGCCGCCATGAGCGTGCTGGCGCGGCGCCTCGCGTCGAGCGGCTACGCCGCCCTCGCAGTCGACGTGCGTGGCCACGGCGCGAACCGCACGCCCTTCACCCACGACCCCGAGGCCAGCGGCCTGTTCGAGGACCTCGCCGCCGCGGTGGACTGGCTGCGCGCCTCCGGCTGGGTCGACGGCTCGCGCCTCGCGGTCGCCGGCCACTCGATGGGCGCGGGCGCCGCGCTGCGCTTCGCCGAGCGCGACGCCGCCCTCGACGCCGCGATAATGATCTCCGGCGGCCGCGTGCTGCTCGGACCCCACAGGCCGCCGAACGCCTTCTTCCTCTACGCCTCGGGCGACCCCGGGCGGATCCGCGAGGACGCTCCCGCCCTCGCGGCGAAGCTGGCCGGGCTCCCCGCGGTGCGGGACGGCGAGCGCTACGGCGACTTCGCCGCGCGCGACGCCGTGCGCGCCCTCGAGCTCTCGGGCAACGACCACACCACCATCCTCTGGTCGAAGACGGCGGCGCGCGAGATCCTCGCCTGGCTCGACGCCAGCTTCGGCGTGCAGCGCGGCGCCGAGCCTGCGCTGGCGGAGCCCCGCGCCCTGCCCGCAGCCTTCGCGGGCCTCGCGCTCCCGCTGGTGCTGGTGGGCGTCGGCCTCGCCGCGGGCGGTCTCGCGCCGGCCTGGCCGCGGCGGGCCGTCAGCGGTCGCGGCCTGGCGGCGCTCGCGGCGGCCCTGCTGCTCGCCATGCCGCTCGTCGCGGGCGCGCCGCTGGCGGGCTTCCTCGCCATGGACGTTGCCGAGGCCCTCGCCGGCCTGCTCTTCTACGCGGGTCTGCTGGCCTGCGTCGGGCTCCTCTTACACGGAGTGGTGTTGATCCCGCGCGCCGGCGGCTCCGGCGGGGCCGCGCTCGCCCGAAGCCTGGCGGCCGCCGGCGCCGGCTTCGCGGCGATCTACGCGCTGATCGCGCCGCTCGGGGTACTCGCGCACCACCTGGTGCCGACCCCGGAGCGCGCCGTCG
>Ga0105107_10000091_pt1 | contig 47267 bp, 41 predicted proteins | sample PPLLaktember2015_6_FD_79335 | JGI IMG/M metagenome (GOLD analysis project Ga0105107, IMG submission 79335) | Freshwater sediment microbial communities from Prairie Pothole Lake near Jamestown, North Dakota, USA - PPLs Lake P8 Core (1) Depth... | ecosystem: Environmental > Aquatic > Freshwater >...
GCCTGATGCCCGCAATGCGGTAGATTAGCCGTTCCACCGGGCTGAGGAGGGAATCAAGCAGCGATTGCTCACGCTGGAACACCCGTGCCATGTATGAGCCGAGCGGCCTGACGGCCAGCACGATCACCGCCACATACCCTACAATCTGTAGTACGCCGAGCGGAGTCATTCGAAAAGCTCCGGCTTCAAGAGGGCCACAAAAAGATATACCAGAATTGCGACAACGATAATACCTGCCACGATGTAGACAGGGTTCATGATTGCTCTCCCGAGCCATCCGCGCCGAGCGCAGTGCACAGCCGCGCAAGCCCCCACGTCAGTAGGAAGAAGACAACACCGATTCCGATGTAGAAGAGATCCATAGCTATCTCCTCGCCGCACTGTGGACAGATCCGTCCAGATCAATGTTCAGAAGAAGCACATTTACGCGAGGCTCTCCAAGAACTCCGAATTGTCGCCCCTCTGTGTGCTGCTGCACAAGACTCCTGACCCGTTCTTCGGGAAGGCCTCGTTCACGGGCAACTCGGGTTACCTGAAAGAGTGCTGCCATAACGCTGATGTGAGGGTCGAGTCCGCTTCCTGACGCAGTCACGAGGTCAACCGGAACGGCTTGTGTATTCAGTGAATCCACCGCCTTGAGGTCGCAAACTCTTCGGCGCACGGCATCGAGAAGCGCCGGGTTGAGCGGCCCCTGATTGGAACCGGACGAAGCCGTCGCATTGTAAGGGAAGGGCTTCGTTGCAGAGGGGCGGCTCCAGAAGTACCGAGAATCGTCGAACGGTTGACCGATGAGTTCGGAGCCGACATTATTCCCACCCCGTTCGATGAGACTCCCATTGGCCTGGGCCGGGAACACAAGCTGCGCGATCCCGGTGACCAGAAGTGGGTAGATAAAACCGGTGAGCACCGTCAGGATCAGGAGGAGAGCAACTGATGTCTTTAGGTTCTTGAAGATCATGGTGAAATGTCCGAAGTGCATCCCTGGGAGTCCATCCACGAGACATAAATCGTCGCATGAAATGCATAAGGAATCCATAAAGATTGCATGGCATCATCCCTCGCACGGAATTGTGAAGAGGGAAAGCCCCTGGATCGCATAGGTCACGAAGACAAGGCTACCCCAGGAAGCCCATGGTTGACAAAAGAAGTCCGGGAACCTATATTAGTAAAGTCATGTTCTACTATTACCTAAGTAATTAAGGTCAATGGGCAGCTTAACCTTACTTATGAGGAGTGGGGCCGGAACGCTTTGCCGGGAAGCAGAAAAAATCAAAGCTATTCAATCGGCGAAGGTAAGGCGATTCCGCAACCCGGCTCGCAGGGGTGGGCAGCATTGGCGCTCAAAGTCAGAAACAACGGAGGAACGATGAAGAAAATCGAAGCCATCATCAGGCCGCATTGCGTTGACGGCGTTCGCGAGGCTCTGTTGGAACACGGACTTCACGGCATGACGATTACCGAAGTCAAAGGAATGGGCCGCCAGAAGGGACACACTGAGATGTATCGCGGCTCGGAATATCAGATCGATTTCCTGCCGAAGATCAAGGTGGAAGTGGTCGTGCCGGACCGCCTTGCCGAAGCCGCCATTTCGTGCATCCTCAAAGCGGCGAAGACGGGAAATGTCGGCGACGGGAAGCTCTTTATAACCACTGTCGATGAAGCAATCCGTGTCCGGACGGAAGAAGTCGGGGAAAGCGCCCTGTAATGCTGCGGGGATTCAGCTCGCGTCAATGACATTACCGAGTTCGCAACTCCTGAGGAGATCTGCCATGCATAGAGTGTGGAGAATCGCGAGGTGTGCGCACGTACTGCTGCTGGGATTGTTGGTCGGGCCGCTCCCGACCGGGAAAGCACAGCAGCAAGAACAACCAAGCGTGATGACGACGTCGGGATTCCTCGATTTCTACTACAGCAAGAACCTGGCACAGCCGGCAAGCCACGTCAACAAGTTCCGCAATTTCGACGTCAGTGACAACCAGTTCGATCTTGCGCTCGCGGAACTTGTGCTTCAAAAGGCGGCCGCACCGATAGGCTTTCGCATAGACGCTGATTTCGGCTCCGCGAACGACCTTGTGCAGGGAGGAACCGAGAGCACGCTCAACTACCTCCAGCAGGCGTATGTCACCGCTCTGTTGCCGGTGGGTTCGGGGCTGACTGTGGACGCGGGGAAATTCGTCACGCATATGGGCTTCGAAGTCATTGAGTCGAAAGACAACTGGAACTACAGCCGTTCGCTCCTGTTTGCGTGGGCGATCCCCTATTATCATGTCGGACTTCGCGCCACCTACGCGATTTTCCCCGCACTGGCGGTCACGGGCTATCTCTACAACGGATGGAATAATCTCCGGGACAACAACAACGCAAAGACCATCGGAGCGAGTTTGCTCGCAACTCCATCGGAACGGCTCACTGTGATCGCCGGCTGGATCGGAGGGGAAGAGCGGGACGATTCCGCCGGACCGGGAGCACGGCACGTCTTCGATCTTACGTTACGGTTCCGGCCGACTGAGACGCTCACGCTGGCTGTCAATGCAGACTACGGCACGGAGAGACTGCCCTCCGACGTCGTAACATGGAAGGGTGTCGCACTCTATGCGCGCTACCATGTCAGCGAGGACCTGGGGATCGCACTTCGCTCGGAGATCTACGACGATCAGGACGGGCACACCACCGGCTTCCCTCATCGCATGGGCGAAGTGACGGCGACTCTTGAGCAGCAGTTCTTGACGCATCTGTTGGTGCGTGCGGAATACCGCCATGACTGGTCATCGGAAGCGGCTTTCGACAACAGAGACGGCGTGAATGTCCTGCGGCATCAGAGCACGTTCGCCCTCGGAACGGTCATTACTTTCTGACACATCGACTTCATCTCATCACAATCGCACGAGAGGAATGGTTTATGGACAACAAAGTACTCTTCGACACCATCTGGGTTCTGATCACCGCGATGCTTGTGTTCTTCATGAACCTGGGATTCGCCATGGTTGAGTCGGGCTTTGCCCGGATGAAGAACACCGTCAACATTCTTTCCAAAAACTTCATCGTATTTGCGGCGTCGTCCGTGGCGTTCTGGGCGCTTGGATGGGGACTCATGTACGGCAATGGCACAGGGTCGATTGGGCTGGAGGGGATCTTCGGGATATCCGGAGCCGACAACAGTCCGGCGACAGGCAATGCCTACCAGGGGGCGTACACGGCCATGAGTTGGGCGACGGTTCCCCTGCTCGCCAAGTTCTTCTTCCAGCTCGTGTTTGCGGGAACCGCAGCGACCATCGTCTCCGGCGCGGTCGCAGAGCGGATCAAGTATCTGTCGTTCATTCTTTTCTCGTTTGTGCTGGTTGCGTTGATCTATCCTGTCTCCGGTCACTGGATCTGGGGAGGCGGTTGGCTGGCCTCGCTCGGCTTCTGGGATTTCGCCGGATCCACTGTGGTTCATTCCGTCGGCGGGTGGGCGGCACTGGCAGGAGTGCTCGTGCTCGGTCCGCGAATCGGCAAATTCCGGGACGGCAGGATTCACCCCATCCCGGGACACAGCATGCCGCTGGCAACAATCGGTGTGTTCGTGCTTTGGCTGGGATGGTTTGGGTTCAACCCGGGGAGCACCATGGCTCTCGATCCCGAGGCGATCGCCAGAATCTGTGTTACGACAAACAGCGCCGCGGCGGGCGGGCTGTTAAGTTCCACGATCGTTGCATGGCTGTTGCTCGGCAAGCCCGACCTGAGCATGACGATCAACGGATGCCTTGCCGGTCTGGTCGCCATCACGGCATCCTGCGCGTATGTCAGCGTGGGCAGTTCGCTCATCATCGGCACGGCAGCAGGCGTGGTCGTCGTCTTCGCGGTGCTTGCGTTCGATCGGATGAAGATTGACGACCCCGTGGGCGCCCTGTCCGTACACCTTGTCAACGGCGTACTAGGCACGCTTGCGGTCGGGTTGTTCGCTGAAGCACGCTTCATGCCGAACACCACCGGTGACGGGTTGTTCTTCGGCGGCGGAAATTCCCTTCTTCTCACTCAGGCCATCGGTGTCGGAGCGGTGGGCGCATTCGTTTTCGCCATCTCCATTACCGTCTGGTACCTCATCAAAGTCACGGTAGGGATTCGCGTATCCGAGGAGGAAGAACTCGAAGGACTGGATGTCGGAGAGCACGGAATGTCCGCATATCCCGAGTTTGCCGCTGCGGCTGACCGCTACAGCGAGACTGTTGTTCCTAAAGATCCCCCTTCGCCTCGTCCGAAGCTCAAACCGGGCTCAGACGTTGTTCTGGAGCGGTAGGCAGGGAGAGCGTTGCACCGCTTGCTCCGTAGATCAGTGAAGAACAGGTAGTAGGTACCACGACGACCCGACAGGAACATGATCCACCGCCCTTTCTGAATGGTGAGCGGTGAAGCGTGCAGTTTAGGTGGGCACTCAGGCTGGCAGTACGGTGCACGAAAAATGCTCCACGGCGAACATTTGAGAACAGCCGAGGAAAAAAAGAACGGCAAAAACAGAAGGCGGAGGGGGAGAGATTCGAACTCTCGGTAGAGGATTCACCCCTACGACGGTTTAGGAAACCGTCGGTTTCGGCCACTCCACCTGCGAATTCGGCAATTCCTTCATCACCGCACACCCAACCGCACACTCTCACCACATGAAATTCAATGAGCTGAGGGAATATAGCGCAGACACCGGTAGTGGTCTAGGGAATACCGTGATCAACTCAAGCCGTCGCGCATCCCACAGCCACCTTGAATATCGACTTCAAGAGGCATATATTTCCTCCAGGCCCGCAGAGATGCGGACCGACCCTGTGGGGGAAAATCATGTCAATCCAGCCGACCACTCCTTTTGTTGAAGCTCTGTCATTGCATCTGATGTCAAAAGCAATTTCCGCTTTGCAGATATTCGTTTGGCTGGCACTTGCGGGATGTTCCGCCAAAGATGAAACCGTTGCTCCACCTCAGCCTCAAGGTCCAACGATCGTGGCCCAGCCAACCGTTGTGGTCTCTGATCTCGGCGCGAGAATCACAGCGACCGTGAATCCAAATGGCATCGACACGGAATGCTACTTTGAGTATGCTCCGACAGCGACCTACGGAAGGCAATTGCCGACCAAACTGATTGAAGCAAAGCTCTGTGACGTTGTCATCTCTGATACGATCGCGAATCTCGGAATAGACACGACATACCACTGTCGGTTGGTCGCGACAAGTTCAGCAGGAACCACGCAAAGCACCGACCAGGCATTCTCAGTGGCAAATGCTCCACCGACAATTGTGTCAGAAACCTCGGTCTCGGTGTTTGGCAATACAGCAGTCCTCGCGGCCATGGTGAATGCCGACTACCGCTCCACCGATTGCTACTTCGAGTATGGACAGAACACGTCATATGGGATGCACACAGCAGCGAAATCGATCGGGGCGGGAGGGAGCGGTGTCGTCGTGAAGGATACGATCAAGGATCTGTCTTGGGACACCACCTATCACTGCCGCCTGGTGGCCGAGAACGCGGCGGGAAAAACGATCGGATCTGACCAGAGTTTCATCTGTTCATCTGCTGGCTGGGCCAACTTTGCGTTCCCCCTTGACGCCGGAACGACGTGGAACTACACGTATAGTTATACCTATCGTCACGTTGGTGGAGGTCAGCAGGAGGATACACGCGGTCGCCAGGTGTGGCGGTCGATTGGTTCCGTGACGTCGAACTCCGTCAAGATTCTCGTCACGAAAATAGACACAACACGCACCTGGTGGCCCTATGTTGGCGCGGATACCGCGACGGCGATCACACAGGTGGATACTTCATTTTCTGTCATTGTTACTCCCGATTCATTGTACATCGAATGGTATCAGCTTGCAAGGCATGGCTACTGGTCCCAGTTACAGAGCCTGTTCAGGATTCCGCGAGTGGTTGAACAAAACACGGAGACGCTCACCCTCCAGTTTAGCAGGATGAAGGCAGTTTATGTGTCCGGCAAAGGGCTCACGTCGTGGGAGGACTACAACTCAACCAACTATTTCTGGGATGAGCGGCTGATCCTCGAGTCGATGTCACCGTAGTAGAGTGAACCGTTGGTTTCCCCGAGCGCATTGAACTTGTGCAGTCATTTAGATATCGAGACCTTTCACACACCGCGACAGCCTTCACCTCCTATTTGCGCTTGGAGGGAACAAAGCGAGCCCACATTGCGTTAAGGCATCTGAACGAGACGGTGATGGATTTGTCCCAATAATGTCTCACTCAATCTGTTCCAGTGCGTCGCACACCTACTCTGCGCCTCAGGTAAGCGCCGCAATTCAGACTTGGATTCTGTGAATGCAGAAGTCTACTGGAATTACACCGGAGGCATCCACTCTTTCCGTCTCAAATTCCATTTCAATCAGGGCCACCGTAGAGAGGCACGGGGTGTTTGGATCATCGTTCGTGATACAAGATAGTACTCTAATCTCCGCGGGGTGGGAACTCGGACCACTGCTGGACATCCCCTGATGTTGGAAAGGCAACTTGTGGTGGACTCATGCATTTGGACAAAGAAGAAATGCATGCTATGAGGAGCAAGAACGCCGGGGAGGACGTGGGGTGGTGGTGAGGCTTGCGTGATGTCCCATGCTCAACGATTGACATAGAATCACGGAAAGGTGTGTCTCTATGATCCGCATACCACACGTCGCGTGGAGTCGCTGGTGCCTAGCTCCTGTCTTGTGTATTCTCATTGGTGTCGCAGCATGCCGGCAAGAGAAGCAGCAACCCCAGGAAAAAGTTGCCCAAAACCATCTACAATCTCTGGAAACAAATCATCAACACCAGCCCACGACAGAGGAGAATCTAATCATGGCTTTCTATTTGACACAGTTTAGCTATACCCCGGAAACCTGGGCCCGATTGATGAAGAACCCTGAAGATCGCCGAGTGGCTGCACGTAAGTACATTGAGTCGGTTGGCGGGAAGCTGCACGGCTTCTGGTACGCGTTCGGCGCGTCCGATGGCTACTGCCTCTGGGAAGCGCCTGACAATGTCTCGATGGCTGCAGTCGGGATCGCGATCACCGGTGGTGGTGCGTTGTCGAAATTTGAGACAACGCCGCTTCTCACGGTCGAGGAGACCCTAGACGCCCTTCGCCGTGCGCAGAATGTCGCCTACCGGCCACCCGGAGAGTAAATAAGCGGCAACGTCCTATGTCAGCGGCCATCGTGCTGTCGGTTCAAAATATGGGGTACTGCGGGTAGCACGCCGGACTGCGGCGTCCGCTTTCTGAATGGGCAAATATGGATTTGCCCAATGTTGACGTACCGACGCTAACGGCTTTGGCACGAGGAGAGAAAGGACTCTGCTTTTCATCAGGAACATCCTGGTGAGGCTTTTCTGTGGGTACGTTTGCGTTTTGAGTTCATGGAGGGTTCTCCCGGGGGGAGTTGATAGAGGCGATAGAATATGTAAAGAGGGCCCCGGAATCATTGTTCCCGCCTCCCGAGCAGAATCGCGCAAGCCTCATCTGCAATTGGTACCACCCGGACCCGTTTTGACTTCCCGCCAGGGGTTCCTTAGGATATGGCCCCAGGACCGAGCTCGCTTAAATATGGAGCCAAGTGCTGACACCGGTCGACCTGGAATGGCGCCTGCCGGTAGCATCCTCGAAGAAGATATGGTACACGCCAGCGCGTTTGGAGAGGAACATGATGCACCGTCCTTTCAAAAAGTGAGTTGGACGGTGAGAGTGACCGCACACTAAAAAGCACACTGTGATTCCTACAAAGTGTGAGGTCGAAGGCGACGGGAGGGTGCAGCAGGAATGAGAAATGCCCAATGCAGATTGTTTTGAGGCTGCGGAGGGGGAGAGATTCGAACTCTCGGTAGAGGTGTAACCCCTACGACGGTTTAGCAAACCGTTGGTTTCGGCCACTCACCCACCCCTCCAGGATGGATTCCGCACCGAAAAGACCGAAAACATTGCCCCAAGATAAGTAAAAATGAAGAGTCCCGCAACACCGCAAGCTTGATTCTTCACTCCCTTTTGTGCAATTTTCTATGTCCCCTGGTACAAGCGTCGCGCAAGAAACTCGGGAAGTCCGGCACTCAAGATCGCCTCCGCGGTTTTCTCCACTGCATAGGGAACACGGACGCCCTCGTACCGGCCCGAATCGCTGTCGTAAACCCCAAACGCTGCAGCCGGATTGCCGTCGCGGGGTTGTCCCACGCTCCCGGTGTTGATGATATATCGCCCTTCAGCCGTGTAGCGGTTCACCGTGCCGTCTTCGCCCAGGATCACGGGGACATGCGTGTGCCCGATGAAACAGAGACGCGTGTCGAATGCCCGAAAATTCTTTGTCGCCCCGCGTACTGTGTGTAGGTAGTGCCAGTCGGAAGGCTCGAACGGTGACGCATGGACGAGGGTGCAGTCGCCATGAGTCAGCGAGAGGGGGAGTTCGCGGAGGTACGCCATGTGACCCGGTTCAAGCGCTCCCCGCGTCCAGAAGATTGCCCGGAGCCCATATTCGTTGAAATCATCGACGGGCGTGCGTCCGATGACACCGCTGTCGTGGTTCCCGGATACCACGAGGGAACAGCGCGCACGAATGATCTCCAGGCAATGGTTGGGAAAGGGGCCATAACCGACGATGTCGCCAAGACACCACACCGTTGCTATCTTCCGCTCGTCGATCGCGGAGATCACTGCCTCGAGCGCCGGGAGGTTGGAGTGGATGTCGGAAAGTATTGCGACTTGCATAGGTTGAGCTGCGATGTTGCACTCAAGTAATTGATTCCTTAACAAAACGCAAGAGGATCGCACGTGCGCACCTTGACGTGCCCGGGTACAAGATTCACTCGTGCGCTGTATGGCGCCGCGCTCTGCACTGCACTCATACTCCAGGCGCCGGGGCTGATTGCCACGGGGCAAACGCGCGACCAACTCCGCCATCAGGCCGAAATCCAGCTGCGACAGATGTCTCCCGATGACATAGAACGGGCATTGAAAGAGTACGGCCTGACCATCGAGGAGGCGACCAAGCGCTCCCGGCTGCTGGGCATTTCGCTCGAGGAGTTTCTCGCGAAGGGATATGCGGCGAAAGGGGATATCGGCAGGGGTGTTCCAACCGATCCACGTGTTCTCTGGCAGGGCGCCAACTCGTCCACATTGCGATCAGACAGTATCCTGCCCTCAGTGGAAATCCCTCCTCCACTCATGCTGGAAACAGTGGCCGGTTTCCACGGCCGCCAAAGTATCGATTCACTGATCCAACCGTTCGGATATGCCCTTTTCCATTATCCGCCTTCCACATTCGTGCCGTCGCTGAGTGTGGCGACACCCTCATCGTATGTGTTGGGTGTGGGTGATGACGTGGTGATCACCGTGTGGGGAGAGACCCAACTCAATTATCAGTTGCAGGTGAACCGTGAAGGAAACGTCCATGTGCCCGACGTCGGACCCGTGCTGGCACAGGGACTTACGATCCAGCAGTTCCGTGAGCGGCTTCTTCGCCGGATGTCGACTGTCTACTCGGGTCTCGCCACCCGATCTGGCAGAGCGAATGCGTTCCTGGATGTATCCATCGGAAAACTGAAGACTATTCAGGTACTGGTGCTCGGAGAGGTGCGAAAGCCGGGCGGGTATGCGCTCTCTTCGATGTCCACCGTTCTTCATGCATTGTATCTTGCAGGCGGGCCGACTACCGAAGGTACGCTCCGTGACATTCAGGTGATGCGCAAGGGAGAGTCCCTCGTGGGGATCGATCTGTACAGTTACATCCTCAAAGGCGACAGATCCGCGGATGTGCCGTTGCAGGATGGTGACATTGTGTTCGTAAAGCCGGTCATGCGCCGCGCCGCCATCGTCGGCCGAATTCTCCGTCCGGCGATTTACGAGCTTCTCGAGACAGAGCACCTCGGAGACCTTGTGACCCTTGCGGGGGGGCTGCGTTTTGACGCGTACGCGAATCGTCTCCACATCGAGCGGGTCGTACCCTTCGCCCGCCGCGATGAATACGATCGCGACATCCTGGATTTCGACGTGAACTTTGGCAGCCTGCCGTCACTGCTCACGAGTCCGCTCGCGATGGAAGCCGGGGATGTCGTGACGGTATACGAACTCCAGGCACGGTTCCAGAATCGCGTTGTCATCGGGGGGAGCGTGAACAAGCCGGGGCCATTCCAGCTTCTGCCGGGAATGAGGGTTGCGGATTTGATCCGTGCCGCGGACAGCCTCAGTCTGAGTTCCTTCTCCGAGCGAGGGACCCTTTTCCGTACACTACCCAATCTCCGGAAGCAGGTCTTCGGTTTCAACCCGCGGCTTGCACTTGCCGGCGGCGAGCGGGACAACTTGCTTTTGCAGAACGAGGACAGCGTCGTCATTTATCGCGAAAGCCAGTTCTCCCCACGCCACACGGTGAGGATCTTCGGCGCAGTTCAGAAGCCGGGTGAATATCCACGCCTCGATGAAATGCACATTGCGGATCTCGTGGTGATGGCGGGTGGTCTTGCCGACGCGGCATCTATTGTGGGTTGGGAATTGTCACGAGTCGATACGACGGATTTGCGCCGCTATGCGCACATCATCAAGGTTGACAGCCGGAAGGAATACTGGGAAGAGGGAATCCCGGACGATTTGCCGTTGCACGACCTTGATGTTCTCTTCATTCCGTTCAATCCGAAGATCTCCCTTCAGAAGTTTGTCCATATTTCTGGATTTGTGATGTTTCCCGGAGTCTACGCCATCAGTACCGAGGGGGAACGCCTGGCGGATATCTTCAGGAGGGCCGGAGGGGTGCGCCCCGGCGCATACTTGGAGGGATCGCGATTGTTCAGGAAATTCAACAATGCTGGACTCGTCCCGCTGGATTTTCGGAACGCAATCGATGATCCTCAGGCACGCGATAACCTTGTGGTCTATGATGGCGACTCCATCCACGTGGCATATACCGAAGATGTCGTTTACGTTAGCGGCGAAGTCTATGTGCCGTCGCCGGTGCTCTTTGAAGAAGGGGAAGGCCTCAGCTACTACATACAGCAGGCCGGTGGGTATAAGGAAGAAGCGGAAGAGGGCAACACGGTGGTGTTTCTTCCGGGCGGGAAAAAATGGGAGCACGGTGATATTCTCCCCGGGAGCACGATTCTCGTGCCCAAGGAGCTCGACAAGCCTGATACAACTCTTCCCATTTTGCGTGATCTGGCGACCATACTTGCCAGTCTTGCCGCTATCACCGTTGCGCTGATTCAGGTTTCGAAATAATGCGTGCAATCGTATGAACCAAGGAAGCGTCCATGAGCGGAGCTGAAGAAGGCAAGGGCTCACCGGGCCGGAAACTGCACGAAGTCCTTGCACCCGTCTGGCAAGAACGCAGAGTCGTGCTCTACGTTGCCTTAGGCATAGCCCTGGTTACTGGAATCGTAAATTTCCTGATACTCGACTTAACGTACAAAGCTTCGGCATCGCTGCTACCCGAAACCGACAGGAACAAATTGGGCAGCATGAGTCAATTCTCCGGGCTTGCCCAGCTTGCGGGAATTTCCGTTCCGGGTGTTGAGATTTCACGTCTCTATCCGACCATCCTGGCCAGCGAGACAGTGCTCCGTCCGGTCATCGAAGCAAAATATGCGACAGATCGCTATTCCGATTCCGTGGACCTGATCAAGTACTTCGATCTCACGAAGAAGACTCGTGAGGAGAATATGGATAAGGCGTTGCGGAAGATCCGTGGGTTGATGACCACGACTTATGACAACAAGACGAGTACCGTGCTGGTGACGTTGGAGATGGAAGAACCGCAGCTCGCGGCGGATGCGCTGAACGGAATCATAGGCCAGTTGGATCTATTCATGCGTTTGAAGAGAATCAACACGGCCACGGAGCAGGCGAAGTGGATAAGCGCAAGACTGCAGGAGGTGGAAAGGGAACTCCGGCAGGCAGAGGATGCGCTCAAGAATTTCCGCGAACGGAACCGCCGCATACTGGACTCGCCGGCGCTGCTGTTGATCCAGGAACGGATGATCCGGGAAGTGACGGTGAAGTCCACGATTTACGTGGAACTCAAGAAACAATACGAGTTGGCAAAGATCGATGAGATCAAGAACATCACCATGGTGAACGTGCTTGATGTAGCGCGTCCGCCCGTTCGCAAGGAGCATCCGAAAAGGGCGACGAACACTGCAATCGGGTTCCTGCTGGGTCTCTTCGGGATGTCAGCGTGGTATGCGATGAGACCGGCTTATGAGGGGAGATTCCGGATATTCATTGCCGGCGTCAAGCAGAAGGTCGTATAATGAGGGGAGAAGAAGACCCGAGAGTGTCAAGGATTCGTGGCCCTGTACGTCTTATTCGGGAGGCTAAGTCTCTTGCCTTGAAGCGCCATCTTGCTCATGACATCGAGAAGGTATTCCATCTCTCCCCTGGGCAGCGGGTTCAACGGACTTTCCGAATCCCGGCATAGTCGATAATACTGATACTTGGCGTAGAGCTTGCTTGCCTTTTCTTCTTCCTCCTGGGTCCATGCAGCGGTCGGCTCCTGGAGCTTGCGTTCACGCGGCCCGAATTGCTCGTGGATTCTCATTGACTTGCCCTCCTCTATGTGAGATTCACGGCCCCGCAAAGGCCCATCGAGGTCCTACTCTGTCGGCAGGTCGTGTCGCTCGCCTCGACGCGCAACCTTCCCCATGTATTCGGCAAGAAACTTCATTTCTTCTTCGGTCGGCGGGTTCCATGGATTCCCGCCAAGGCCCTCAAAGTAGTTCAGGAATTTCTGGTACAGGTTGTCAGCACGTCTTGCTTCTTCCTGAGTGACTGTATCGGCCCTTTTCTGAGGCTGCCTTTCCAGCCTCTGGACTATTTCATGGACTCTCATTGACAGGCCCTCCTCCTCGTGAGATTTACGGCCCCGTACCGACCATCTAGGGCCTTGCTCTGTCAGCTTGCTACCATCGTAATTAGCAACACGTCGTGCCACTGATATTGTTCCCGCCTATTATATCAGAAGAGCCGCCGTCCCGGTAGGGCGGCGGAGCATTTTCCTGTTGTATTGGAGTATGCGACGAGTTCACGCCGTTGCGGAGGTACGCGGGTGCGGTGATTCACGCTCCTTGCGGACGTGTCATTTCACAGCATCGGAGGTGTCAACACGACTGTCAACAAAGTGTCAACACTTTTAGAAAGGAAGCGAAAGAAAAGCGGCAAAATCTGGTGCTCCCGGCAGGATTCGAACCCACACTAAGTGATCCGTAGTCACTCGTGCTATCCATTACACCACGGGAGCAATGACTTTTAATATACGAACCCTTCATCCGACATGCAAGGGTATCGTGCCGCGGTTCTCCCTCTTGCTTCTTCACGCATCTCTTATTATCTTTCATTGACATGTTGTCATTTATGCGCCGGAAAGAGTCAATTGTCCCGGGGCTGTAGCTCAGTTGGGAGAGCGCCTCGTTCGCAACGAGGAGGTCGTCGGTTCGACCCCGATCAGCTCCACTGAGGTCAAGTCCTGTGCAACCGCAAGGTGCTCAACCCCGCCAGGTCCGGAAGGAAGCAACGGTCGGTACCCCAAGGTGTGACGCAGGGTGCTTGGCCTCTTTCTGTTTGAGGGCATTGCAAGATTCAATGATATTTCGTAACTTACCCCTGGAGTGTTCAGGTGAAGGATGAAGCGGCGTGCCGCTATCCTTTCTTTCCTGAGGCGGGGCCAGAGTTACCAAATGAAATTCGTCCCACAGTACGGTTAACGATAGGGGTATGACGTGATCACAACCGTGTGTCTCTCGTTCCTATTCGAGAGCCTGCTCACTTCGTTCCGGAGCTGTGGGGATCGCCGGCCGCTGAAGCTGGCATACAGCCTACCACATACAGTTCCATATGAAGAAAGAGATCATTATCAACGCGGCCGCCAACGAGACCCGAATCGCGATTACCGAAGAAGGGCGACTGGCAGAGCTCTTTGTTGAAACCACCAACAAGGAAAAAATGGTGGGGGACATCTACCTCGGCAAAGTTGCCAAGGTGATGAGCGGTATCAAGGCGGCATTTATCGATCTGGGTTTGGGGCAGGACGGATTTCTTCACTTTTCCGACATCGGCAACCGGCTTGACGAATATACGGCCATGATCGGTGATGATGATGATGAGGAAGAGGGAGAAAACAACCACACAGAGGGTGCTCCTTCGCCTGCCGCAGAATCCCCGGAACATCGACCGCGTCACACCGAACGAGAGGTCCACCTCGAAAAGGGGCAGGAAATCATCGTTCAGATCATCAAAGAACCGGTGGGAAAGAAGGGTGTGCGTGTCACCTCCGAAGTCTCCCTTGCCGGCCGCTTCCTAGTTCTCCTTCCGTTCGACGGCAAGATCGGCATCTCCAAGAAGGTGACCAATTTTCGCGAGAAGCGACGTCTTCGCAAGATCGTGCAGGCGATCCTTCCGGAGGGATTCGGTGTCATCATTCGCACCGTCGCCGAAGGGAAGGAGGAGACCTCCCTCAAAAACGACCTCGAGGATCTGATCAAGACCTGGCGCGAGATCGAGACGAGCGTCAAGAACGAGAAAGCACCTTGTCTCCTGTACAAGGACCTCGCGACGACATCGAGCGTCATCCGCGATCTCTTTTCGAACGACGTTTCCCGCGTGGTCATTGACTCCAGGAAGCTCCACAAAGAGATCTCCTCCTACATCAAGTACACGTCCCCTCAACTGCTCGACAAGATCGAGCTGCACCGCGACAAGACTCCAGTCTTCGATGCGTTCGGCGTGGAGAAGGAGATCGAGACCACCCTCGCCCGGAAAGTGTGGCTCAAGAGCGGCGGGTACATCATCATTGATCCAACGGAAGCCATGATGGTGATCGACGTGAATTCCGGGCGTTACGCCCCGAAAAAAGAGCAGGAGCAGAACTCTCTCCGGACGGACCTCGAAGCGGCCCGGGAAATCACGAGGCAACTGCGGCTGAGGGATATCGGCGGGATCATCGTGTGTGACTTCATCGATCTCGACGAGGAAAAAAACAAGAAGAAGGTGTATGAGGAGCTGAAAAAGGAGTTCCGGAAGGACCGTGCAAAAGTGACTGTATTGCCGATGACGGAATTCGGTCTTGTGCAGATCACCCGCCAGCGGATCCGCCAGAACATTCTGCACAGCTTCACCGAGGCCTGTCCGACCTGCGGCGGCAGCGGGCTCGTCCAGTCGAAGACTACCACCCTGAACCAGATCGAACGGTGGCTCCGGCGGTTCAAGACCGAGACGCACGAAAAACGGCTCGTGTTGCGCGTCAACCCGAATCTTGCCACTTCGCTTCGCGAAGGGACTCTCAGCCGGTTGAAGCGCATCATGCTGAAGTATTTTGTGCTGATCAAGCTGGAGGTGGATGGGACTATTCCGATCGGTGAATTCCGGTTCATCTCCCGTGCACAGGATAAAGACGTCACCGACAACTACAAATAGGCTGCGACCATGGCGCTGAAACGCACGGCCTTCTATGACATTCATGTCGGACTCGGCGGTAAGATCGTGGAGTATGCGGGCTTTGAAATGCCGGTGCAGTATTCCGGCATCGTGGAGGAGCATCAGCGCGTCCGCACTCACGTGGGTGTGTTTGACGTGTCGCATATGGGGGAAGTTGAAGTGTGGGGAGCGGACGCCTTCGCGTACCTTCAAACCATCACCGTCAACGACGTGGCCAAACTCACCCCGGGGCGGGTGCAGTATTCCGCCATGTGCTACGACGACGGCGGGATTGTGGACGACCTGCTGGTGTATCATATGGGCGACCACTTCATGACGGTCATCAATGCCTCCAACATTGGCAAAGATATTGCCTGGATGGAAAGGCACCTGTCCGGTGACGTGCGTTTGAAGGATGTCAGCGATGCGACATCGTTACTTGCGGTTCAGGGCCCCCAGGCCCGGGCAACGGTGCAAAAACTCGCCGATATCGATCTCGGACCGCTTGAGTATTACCACTGGATGCACGGAAAGGTGGCCGGGCAGCACATGGTGATCTCCCGGACGGGGTACACGGGCGAGCCAGGGTTCGAGCTCTACTTCCCGTCGGACCGCGCAACCGGTGAACGCATATGGGGGGCGCTCATGGATGCCGGAAAAGAATTCGGAATCGGGCCGACGGGCCTTGGGGCACGCGATACGCTGCGGCTTGAGATGGGTTTCTGCCTCTACGGCAATGATATCGACCAGACCACTCATCCACTCGAGGCGGGTCTCGGGTGGATCACGAAACTTGACAAAGGCGCGTTCAACGGACGTGATGTTCTGGTGAGTGCGAAACGAGACGGACTGAAGAGGAGGTTGGTGGGTTTCACCCTGACGGAGAAGGCATTTCCGCGTCACGGATACCCCATCAGCGCCGATGGACGTGAAGTTGGTGTGGTGACCTCCGGAACATACTCCCCGACCTTGGAGAACGGGATCGGCATGGGATATGTACCGGTGGCGCTGGCCAAGCCGGGGACTTCCATCCAGATCATGATCAGGAACAAACCCATTCCAGCGACTGTAGTGACAATTCCGTTCCTCGAGAGGCCGGCATGATACCTGTCCGCACATATCTCACGCCGTATCAGGTTGATGAACTGGCGTTGCGCGGGAAAACTGTTGCGGTGATCGACGTGCTCCGGGCGAGCACGACGGTGATCGCTGCGCTGAGCAACGGCGCACGGGAAGTGATTCCCACGCCCACGGTGGAAGCAGCTGCAAAAATCGCGGGTCATCTGGCGGGTGATGTAACAATCCGCGGCGGAGAACGAAACGGCAAAATCATCGAAGGCTTCTCTCTCGGAAATTCTCCGCTGGAATATTCGGGTGAGCGGGTGCGCGACAAGTCGATTGTTTACAGCACAACCAACGGGTCCTCACTCATTCTGAGGGCGAAATATGCATTGCACACGCTGGTGTGCGGCTTTGTCAATATCAACGCCGTGGCCGCATTTGTGAAAGCTAATGCATCCGAAGTGGAGATCCTCTGTGCCGGCAACGCCGGCGGGTTTGCGCTGGAGGATGCCGTGTGTGCGGGGATGCTTGTGCACTTACTGAACGAGGGAGAGGACGAGCCGCTTCCCATGAGCGATGCAACCCTGGCTGCTCACTCCCTGTACCGCGGGTACTACAAGAACATCCTCCGCATGCTGCGTCAATGTGAACACGGAAAGTTTCTGGACGGCCTTGGCTTTGCGGACGATCTGGTGTACTGTGCCGGCGTGGACACAGTCCCTGTGCTGCCCTTTCTCGACGACAACATGCTGCGGCTGCGGAAGGTCAATGGTCACCGCGAATCCGTCGCTGCACCGGCAACAGTGTGAGTGGAGCGGTACCCAATGGCAACACAGAATCGATCGAAAAACGGCGGCACCACCTCCAGGCGAGAAGCGCGCAAAGCGTCCGCACCACGCAAACACATCATCGTGGCGGTCCTCCTCATCGCGTGTGCCGCGCTCACCTTGATCTCCCTCGTGACGTATGACCCCGCCGATGAAGCAAACGCGGATGTGCGGTTTGGGCATCTGTGGGGCGCTCTGCGCGGCGATCCCGTTGCCCGCACTCTCTGGGATACAACGCACAATGGGCTGGGCCTCGTGGGGGTAATCATCTCCGATTTCCTCATCCGTTCGACCGTCGGTTACAGTGTGCTAGTCCTTCCGTTGCTCCTTCTGATGTGGGGGTGGACGATCTTGCGGAAGGGAGACTATAGCCGCGCGGTGATGTTTACGAACTACGCGCTCCTCTGGCTGATCCTTCTCTCCACGGCTTTCGGGATGCTGCGAAGAATTCTCCCGGAAACAGGTCCGTCGCTAGTCTGGAGCGGGGCAGTCGGGGAATTTTTTTCCACCGTGCTGGCCCATCTTCTTGGCCGCGCCGGAGGCAGCATCGTTCTGGTCGTCGCGATGTTCATTACCATCATTGTGAGTGCGGACCTGGATGTGCGCTCAATGGCGGAGCGGATGCACAGCGGTTGGCTCAAGCTGCTGGACGCGATCAGCCGGTGGCGTGATTCGAGAGCTGAGTTGAAGGGACAACGGGAACTGCAGGAGAAGGAAGAGGGCGATGCGGGAGAACTTCCCGTCCGTTCCCGCGATCGGAAAGATGCCGAGCAGGCGGAAGAAGCACCACCTGTCCGACGTGCCCCGGTGCGCATCACGCGTGCGACGGAAGCGGAGCCTGCACTCGATGTTGACGACACCGCCGCGGCAAAGCCCGCTCTCACCAGGACATTGAATTTCACAAAGAACAAGTCAGATTCGGACAGCAGGGGCGGGGCGGAGGAAGATGTTTCCGAAGCGCCGCCACGACCAACGGGTCCACCGCAGCAGGAAGAGATTTCGTATTCATTCCCGACGATCGACCTCCTGGATACACCGAGGCCCGGGAAGGAGGACGTCGATGAGGCAGAACTCCAGGCAAATGCGGAGCTTTTACGGGAAACTTTGCTTCAATTCGACGTAGAGCTTGAGAGTGTAAGCGTTACCCCCGGTCCGGTGGTGACCTTGTATGAACTCGTTCCCGCGGTGGGTGTGAAGATCAGCCAGATCGTGAGCCTGGAAAACGACATCGCACTCAAGCTGGCTGCCCGGGGAATCCGGATCATGGCGCCGATACCCGGGAAATCCGCGGTGGGCGTGGAGATACCCAACTCGCACCGCTCGATCGTGACGATCCGGAGCATCTTGAACTCGGGTGTTTTTCGGGATTCACAGGCAAACCTCCCCCTTGCCCTGGGAAAGACCATTGCAGGCGAGGTGTTCACCGACGACCTGGGCAGGATGCCGCATATACTCATGGCTGGTTCGACAGGGTCCGGAAAGAGCGTGGGCATCAATACCATGCTTGCAAGTCTGTTGTTCAGGATGCACCCTTCGGAACTGAAAGTGATGATCATCGATCCGAAGAAGATCGAGCTCGCCCAGTACGCGAAGCTCAAGAATCACTTTCTGGCAAAATCGCCCGATATAGCCGAGGACATTTTCACGACCCCCAACAATGCCGTACTCGCTTTGAAAGGTGCGGAGCTTGAGATGGAGCGCCGGTACGATTTGCTCTCCAAAGGGGCGGTCCGGAATATCCAGGACTACAATGCGAAACTTGCTGCCGGCGGGTTGAAAGACACCGAGGAAGTGAAGCATGTGAAAATGCCGTACCTGGTGGTGGTGATTGACGAGCTCGCGGACCTGATGATCACGGCTGCCAGGGAGGTCGAAGAGCCGATCACGCGTCTTGCACAGCTGGCCCGTGCCGTCGGAATTCATCTTATCGTAGCAACGCAGCGGCCTTCCGTCGACGTCATCACCGGCGTCATCAAGGCCAACTTCCCTGCACGCATTGCCTATCAGGTTGCGTCGAAGACCGATTCGCGGACCATACTCGATATGAACGGAGCCGAGCAGCTGCTGGGGAACGGCGATATGTTGTATCTTGCCGCCGGCAGCCCCAAGCCGGTTCGGCTGCAGAACGCCTTGATTACCCCGCGCGAGGTGGATGCGCTTGTTGACCATATCGGGAATCAGCAGGGGTATACACAACCCTTCCTGCTTCCATCGGCGCTCGAGAGGCGTCGGTCAACTGAGCAGAGCGCTGAAGGCGGTCGCGATGTGCTTTTCGAGGAAGCCGCCCATATCATCGTGCGATACCAACAGGGTTCGGTGTCACTTCTCCAGCGGCGGCTGAAGATCGGGTACTCGCGGGCGGCGCGGCTGGTCGATGAACTCGAGGCAGCCGGCATCGTCGGGCTCTCTGACGGGAGCAAGGCGCGCGAAGTACTGGTGGAGTCGGAATCGCTTCTTGACGATCTACTGCAGGGGTAAGGAAGGAGATGGCGGGTTTCATGAAGAAACGAAGGGTGGTCCTCGGTCTGGTGCTGGTCGCCGCTTTCGTCGTGGCCCTCGCAGGCGATTCCGCCGAAGAAGTGCTTGCACGGGTGCACAAGAACTATGAAGAGATGGACGATGCAGAAGTCCGCTTCTCGCAGAAAGTGAAGTTCGCGCGATCAAAGATCGAGCAGGAAATCTCCGGTACCCTGCAATTCAAGAAGGAGCACAAGTATCGCATTGAGTTCGAGGGCCAGCTCGTCGTCACGGACGGCGAGACGGTCTGGTCGTACTCCGAGGAGAACAACCAGGTGCTCGTCGATAGGTTTCGTCTTGACGAAAGGTCGCTGTCGCCCGAGAGAATCCTCACCGCGGCACCAGAGGACTTTGAGGCGATGTTGACCGGCCGTGAAAAGGGGCCGCGCGGAGACGTGTTCGTGCTGAAACTCACCCCTCGTGATCCGTCCGCACTCATGAAGACGATGAAACTCTGGGTGCACGCATCCGACTGGCTTATTCACAAGGTGGAGATCGTAGACCAGCACGGCAAGGAGACAACGTACCTGGTCAGCTCGTTCAAGATGAACACCGGCGTTCCGGCCTCCCGTTTTGTGTACCAGGTCCCGGCCGGCGTCGAAGTTGTCGATCTTCGCGACTAATCACCTCATGCCAAGACTCCGCTCCATTCTGCGCTACGGCGTCAGCGCGATCATCACGGTGCTCTTCCTGTACATCGCATTCCGCGGCACAGACTTCGGTGAACTCTACGAGTCCATGTCGCAGGCGAACTACTGGTGGATGCTGCCGAACTTCGCATGTCTCATGCTGAGTCATTACCTGAGGGCTTGGCGGTGGCGGTACATGCTCGAACCCGTGAAAGCCAATCTGTCAATGCGCAATCTGTTTGCAGGCGTGATGGTGGGGTACATGATGAACAACATTCTTCCGCGGGCGGGTGAGCTCGTGAGGCCTTACACGGTCGGCAAGCTCGAAGGCATACCAAAGAGCGCAGCGCTCGGCACTATCGTGGTCGAGCGCATCATCGATATGGTCTCATTCCTGGTGCTGGTGGCCCTTATTCCTTTGGTGTATCATGGACCGCTCGAGGAATCGTTTCCCTGGCTGGCTAACACCGGCATCCTGGTCTCTGCCTTCACCATCCTCTTTCTGGGAGTCTTCGTCGCTCTCGCGAGGAGAAGAGATTGGGCGGACGTGCTTATCCGTCTGCTGGGGGAGATCCTGCCGCTGCGGGTTCGCGAACGACTGGAAGGGTGGGTGCACGCATTTCTCGACGGGTTCATGTTCCTGAGCCGCCCGGGTCGTTTCATCATCATCACGGTCCTCAGCTGCCTGATCTGGTTGCTGTATGTACTCATGGTGTACGTCGCCTTTTTTGCGTTCAACATCCAGCATCTGGGATTTGCCGGCGCCCTCGTGGTGCAGGCCATCTCCAGCATCGGCGTCGCGTTGCCGACCCCCGGTGCGACGGGAACCTACCATGCGTTTACCTCGCAGACCCTCATCCGTCTTTACGATATCGATGCGACTCTCGCCCTGAGCTACGCGACGATCACCCACGCCGTGGGCTTTGTCGGTGCTACGATCATCGGACTCTACTACTTTCTTCGCGACAATATCAAGGTCCGCGAGGCTGTGGGTAATGAGCCCCGGGAGCAGACATGAAGTATCCCTTCCCATGGACCTTCCTGCTGACGCTGATTGCGGCTCCATGTGTTCTCGGGGGCACGCCGGATACGCCCACAACAATGGAGCGGATGCGGCCGGGCATCGCCGCCGGAATGGGAGTGGAGTACCTCAGTCCCAGGGACATTGTCGACATGATCAACAGTGCCGGATTTCATCCAAGGGAACGTCAGCCGGAGTTCCATGCCGGGGTGAACTTCTTCGGTGCAGGGTTCGTTCCTCTCTCAGGCGACTGGATGCTGAAAGTGGAGTACGCGTACATGCTTAACACATACAACATTGATTCCCAGTTCGGTCCGGGCGAATTCACGATGAAGGCGCATTTGCCGACGATCATCCTGCACTACATTTTCGTGGACGAGGGGCTTTATAACCTCAGCGCTGGTGCGGGCATGGGCTACCATTTCGGCGAGTTGTCTGTGAGCTACAGCACGTTGGTGGACTCGTACACGGCGACCGGCCCGGGGGGGCTGCTGGAATTGCAGGGGAACACCGCGATTGGCGAAGACCTGTTCGTGCACCTGGGAGTGCAAGCCAGGTGGGAAGGCATCGGGGAGCTTCGCAATGGGACTGCCGGCGCGGCCCCGGGGATCAACGCCCAGGGCGATCCGGCACGAATGGGCTGGTTCAGTGTGGCGGCGAGGATCGGCATGAGCTATTATTTTTGACGCGTTGAATGTTTAGTCCACAGGATGAGCTGATACACTCATAACTAAGGAGTATCCATGCGTACCACAATCATGGTGATTGCGATGATGATGACATTGCCATTTCTCGGAGATGCCCAGGACAAGAAACCTGTTGCCAAGGGAAAAGAAATCGCTGTTATCGAAACCTCGATGGGGACAATCGAAGCAGAATTGTACCGTGAAGATGCTCCCAAGACCGTCGACAACTTCGTGCGTCTTGCGGAGAAGAAGTACTTCAATGGAGTGATCTTCCATCGTGTGTCGAAAGGATTCGTCATTCAGGGCGGAGATCCCACCGGAACCGGGACCGGCGGAAAGAGCATCTACGGCAAGGAATTTGAGGATGAACTCAACACGAGCACGCCATCTTTCAAGGCCGGGTATCTGCACGGGGTGCTTGCAATGGCGAACCGCGGGCCGAACACCAACACGAGCCAGTTCTTCATCATGCTTCGCGATGTGCCCCGCATGCCCAAGAACTACACCATTTTCGGAAAGGTGATCAAAGGCCTCGACGTCGTCGACAAAATTGGCGACGTGGAGATCACTCCTCAGATGGGACCCAACGACGGGAAACCGAAGGTGGACGTGAAGATGAAGAGCGTCACCATCCGTCGCGACGAACCGGAAGAAGGAAAGTAGCGCTCAACAGAATGGCCAAAGGAGCTTCGGGGATCAGCGATCTCCGCGCATCTCTCAAGAAGAGGCAGTTTCTCCCTGTGTACCTGATACAAGGAGAAGAGGATTTTCTTATTGAGGAAAGCATCGCGGCGATTCTGGAGGCCGCCTTGTCACACGATGAGCGGACGTTTAACCTCGACGTACTTGATTGTGCGGACTTCGATGCGCGGGAGATCACTGCCCGCGCATCGTCACTTCCGATGACGGGCGAACGAAGAGTGGTCGTCGCACGCAACGTTGAGAAGCTCAATGCGAAGGACCTCGAGATACTCTCCGCATATGTCGAGCGCCCGTCTGTCTCCACGGTGCTGGTGCTGTCGGGTCGGAAAGCGGATCTCCGGCGGAAACCATTCGCCGGCCTCCATGCAAGCGGCGCGGAATGCGCATGTTCCCCCCTGACTGAAAGCAAGCTGAACGGATGGATCACCGAACGGGTCCAGGAGCAGGGCGGTACCATAGACGGAGAGGCTGCGGCACTGCTCGCGGCGCAAGTGGGTTCATCTCTCAGGGAACTCGACAGCGAGATCGCAAAACTGCTCGTGTTCGTCGGCGATCGGAAGAATATCCTGCCGGACGACGTGGCTGCCGTCGGAGGATTCTCGCGTGAGTTCAGTGTCTTCAATCTGCAAGACGCCGTCGGTACCGGCAACCTGAGGGATGCCGTGACGATCCTCGATCACATGATAGAGGAAGGGGCGGAAGTCGGCAGGATCACGTGGGCATTAACGGACTACTTCAGCTTGCTCTGGCGACTGCATCACCTCGTAAGCAAGCCAGTGCATGATGACAAAGACGGCTTCAAACTGACCAAAACCTGGGCTTGGAAAAAGAGACAGTATCTTGACGCCCTGCAGCGATATCCGGCGACCAGAATTGAGGCCATTTTCCAGATGATCGCTGATACCGATATGCAATCGAAGTCCGGCTCCTATGCTGGGAAAAGGGACTATTTGCACACGTTGCTGGTGAAAATGATGAATTAGATGCATGGGCGGGGGGGTCAGATCCTTGTGCACGCCCAGGTATGAGGGGTCTGACCCCTGCACTTCTGTCACCTATCTCTCTTCTTCCCTGGACGCCTCGTTGCCTCACTTAAGTTTCTATTCGAACGCTGACGCTTGACTTCCGATCCGCCAAGTTGTAGATTAAGGCACTACGGGAAGCATTTCACGAATTGCTTTATGCAGCGGGGCAAAGTCGTCGTTATTGTGTGCGGAGGAGAGTAGATCGACGCGGCGATTTTCTGCACATTTATCACATACACGGGAGGTTCCAACTATGCCACGACTGAATCTCAAGGATGAAGGCTTGGAAGCAGAAGGCACACCCGAAGAACCAAAAACGCCAAGCCCCACTCCGATGCTTCGCGAGGTCGGTTCAAACGGCGGGAAGATGTCACCCATCATTCTGATCCTACTGATTCTGCTTGTGCTTGCAGGGGCCGTGTATGCTTTAAATCATTTCAAGGTCATCCAGCTGTGGGGCAAGAAAGCCCCCGTTGTGACCGAGACCCTGCCTGAACCGGAGCTCATGGCTCCCCAGGAGACTTCACCGGCGCCTGCCGAAGGGGCACCGACCAGTGACACGCCTGCTGTGCCGACAGAAAGCAAACAATCAGCCGCGCCGACCGAGACGGCCGCTCGGCCAGCAGAGAAGTCCAAGCCGGTTGCCACTATTGCTCCCCCCGGCGCGGGCAGGTACACTGTGCAGTTTGCGGCGTGGATGACCAGGTCCAAAGCGGAAGCCGAGGCACAGCTGCTCTCCAGAGCAGGCTATGATGCGTTTGTTGAGGAGGCAACCTTTGGCGACGATCATTGGTACCTCGTACGTGTCGGCCGTTATGACTCCCGTTCAGCGGCCCAGGAAATTGTTGCGAAGCTGCAACCCATGAGGGAAGACGTGGTCTGGGTGCCGGTGCTGCGCAACAGATAAGCCATTACACGGGACCACCAATGAACTTCATTGAGGCATTTTCCCGGGGAGGAGTGGTCATGTGGCCGATCCTCCTCTGCTTTCTTGTCACAGTGTACGTGATCGTGGATCGGTGGATAGTTCTGCATCGCGGCCGCTTCGATACCCAACATTTTCTGCCGAAGTTGAAGAGCCTCTATCGCCACGGTGACATCGGTGCTGTGCTGAGTTATTGCAGTCAGAAGGATGCGGCGATTCCGACCATTGTCCGTCGCGGAGTGTTGAAACGTGATCAGGGTGCCGCGAGTGTGCGTGAGACAGTCGAAGTGGCTGCGAGGGAGCAAATGTACAGCCTGGAACGTCACCTTTCGCTGCTCGCCGGCATCAGCGGTGTCGCTCCGATGCTCGGATTTCTCGGTAGCATCTGGGGATTGATTTCTGCATTCCGGAGTCTCGAGCAGACAGAGGGAGCTGCGATTCCGGCCGACCTGGCATATGGCATCTGGCAGGCCCTGTTGACAACTGCCTTTGGTCTGGTTGTCGGCATCGTCGCCATGATCGCGTACAATTTGTTCACGTCGCGCGTCAGGAGACTTGTGCATGAAGTGGAATCTGCTTCCAATGAGTTCCTGGACCTCCTCGACGAGCCCGGGGCGAACGACGATGTCGACCATGGACGCGATTTTCAGATAATCATGCGTTCACATATCGCTGAACCAGAACCTTTCCAGCAGAAAGAATGATACGACTGGACCCGGCACACAAGCCATTGCTCGGTGTGAGCGCCGCAGCATTTGCGAGTGTTCCCCTTATTGTCGTGTTTTTTCTCCTTCTTGTGCCGAGGAGCGGATCGGCGCCGACGGCGGGTGGAGCCGTACAGGCGCCCGCGGCCGTCGTGGCCGCTCCAGCGACATTGGATACGGGCCGGACAACGCCGGCAGTACGACCCCCTAAGCCAATCCCCAGCAAAATCGCACGCAGCGACCAACAGCGAGTTGCGCTGGCAACAAAAAAAGCACCGGTGGAGCGTGTCCTTTACTCGATGCGTTGGTCCGACGGAGCCCAACGGCGGAAGATCGCCGGAAAGGTCCCGCGGTTCCCGGCGGGTGTCACGGTGGAAGCCATGGCCCGGGCAGAATTGGTTGTCACAGGTGCGGGTGCAGTGCGTTCAGCAAAACTCCTGCAAACCGGCAACCCGCGTTGTGATGATGCAACCCTGCGCGAAATCCGACTCTGGAAGTTTGACCCGTTGCCGCGACCGCAGAAACAGCCTGATCAGCGTTGTGTCGTAACTGTGAGCTTCACGCGGAAGTAGCGGAGTCAGCGGGTTCGTGCGGGTTTTTGCGGAAGTAGAAGTAGTAGAATACCGACTCGGCGAGCGTGAGGAGAGTGAGTGCTGCGGCGTCGTTGTCAAAGGCCTTTCCGAGCCCACCCGGAGGCATGACGATCTTGATGACAAACGATGCCATGCTCCATCCCACGAAGAAGATGAGCAGCATAAAGATTACCCCCAGAACACCTTCCTTTGTCCCTTCTTCCTGCCAGCGCTTCGTAAACACCGCGGCAAACGTCACGATGTGAAGATAGAAGACCACCAGCGCAACCATGTTTACTCCTGTTCCCGGAAAGTGATCACTGCCCGCAGCGTTCTCAGGAGAATGCGGATATCGAAGGCAAGTGACCAGTTTTCAATGTAATACAGGTCATATTTGACCCGTTCGTCGATGGAGGTATCGCCGCGGAGGCCGTTGACCTGCGCCCAGCCGGTGAGGCCGGTCTTGACGCGGTGCCGGTCAAGGTACTTCGGCACGACGGTGCCGAACTGTCTGACAACGTGGGCGCGTTCAGGTCTGGGGCCGACCAGGCTCATATCACCCCTCAGGACATTCCAGAGCTGAGGCAATTCATCCAAGCTCGTCCTGCGCAGGAACCGGCCGAGAGCCGTGCGTCGGGCATCGCTGCGGATGCCCAGTCCCGCGGTGGTATCGAGCCTCTCCGCTCCGGCGACCATCGACCGGAACTTGTACATTGTGAATTCCTGCCCGTCGAGACCCACCCGTTGTTGCCGGAAAAACACCGGCCCGCGTGAATCAAGCCGGATAAGGGCGGCGATCACTGCGTACAGCGGCGAGAGAATGATGAGGATGACTAACGATACGGTGATATCAAAGGCGCGTTTGGTGATCCTCTCCCATGATGTCAGGGGAATTCCTTTCAGCCGGAGGAAGGGGATTCCTTCGAGATCGCGGACACGCACCTGACTGGTCATCACATCGAGGAGGTCCGGGACCATCATAAACTCGACGTTGATGCCTTCGCATTCGGAAATTAACTCGAAGAGGCGCTGATGATCTTCGGCGCGGAGCGCAATGAATGCGAGTTGGACCCCTTCGGAGCGGATGTATTCCGGTGCACTGGCGAGTGGGCCCAGATAGGACGCCGTACCGATGCCCTGCGGAAACTGTGCGGGCGCATCGGCAAAATACCCCGTGATCGTGATGCCGAACGACAGATGTCCGTGCAGGCGCGTGTACACCTGGTTCGCAAGCGCCTCGCCGCCGATAATGATGGCACGCTGAAGATGCCGCCCGTGCTTGTACGACTGACGTTCAAGGGCCTTCATCAGCACCCTGCCGGCGAAGACTCCGCAAATGGCAATGATCCAAACGAGGACGATGACAACGCGGGAGTATGAAAATGTGCGGTAGAAAAACGCAGCGCTCATCACCAGGAGCATGCCGAGGCTGACGACCTTGATAATGTTGATCAGTTCATCGGAGAGATTGACGTTCCTCCGCGTGCCGTACATCCTGCGGGCATTGAAGAGAAGAAGCCAGACCGCGATGACAAACAGCGATGCAAGGATGTAACCCTGCAGGGGTGGCGCATCTTCATGCAGGAAACCGAGTGCGGAGAAGATGCCGGTGCGGAAACGCAACCAATAGGCAAAAAGGAACGCCGCTTCGACGGCAATTGCATCGGAAGCGATGGTGATGAGTGGAAGAAGGGACTCTCCACGCCGTGGACGGCTCATGACATGTTATCCGTACATCTCTCTTTCGATGAGAGCACAGAGGATGTGGCCGATCGTGATCTGCGCTTCCTGGATGCGTTGTGTGTCGCTGGAGGGAACGATGATGGCCACGTCCACGAGGTCTTTCATGCGTCCCCCCTCCTTGCCGATCAAGCCGATAGTGGACATGCCCTGTGTCCTTGCTTTCTGCAGGGCGAGGTTGACACTTTCGGAGTTGCCACTGGTACTGATGCCGATGAGAACATCTCCGGGCCGGCCGAGGGCCTCCACTTCGCGGGCGAAGACGTTTTCATAGCCGATGTCATTCGCCCCCGCGGTCAACATCGATGTATCGGCGTTCAATGCAATTGCGGGCAAGGCAGGCCGCTTGATGGCCGGATTCATTCGGATGACAAGCTCGGTGGCAATGTGTTGAGCGTCGGCGGCACTCCCGCCATTCCCGCAGAGGAGGATTTTTCCTTTTGCGTTCAGAGCACCGATGAGCACGTCGACAGCCTTGACGATTCGGTCGGCGCAGGCTTCAAAGGTCTTTTTCTTGATGTCGGCGCTGGCGGCGAATTCGTCCTGGATGAACGCCTGTCGCGCGAGAATCGTCAATGGGAGGTGTGCCACGTAAACCCCGGAAGTTGTGGTTGAGGGATCACTGGAGTACGCGTCTCACGATCGCCGTCACCTGTTCCAGCGCGGCATCAAGTTTGTCGACATCCTTGCCGCCTGCGGTAGCCAAATGGGGCCTGCCGCCGCCCCCCCCGCCGACCAATTTGGCCACCTCGCCGACAACCCGTCCGGCCAGGAGTTTCTTGGCCGCGACAAGGTCGTCGGTGACGACACACACAAACGAAGCTTTCTCGTCGAGGACCGTTCCCAGCACGCCGACGCCCCTGTGAAGTTTTGCGCGCAGTTCGTCGCCAATCCGTTTCAATTCATCCAGATCCGCTGCCTCAACACGGGCCGAAACGACCCGGATATCCTGGACCGTTGCAGCACCGGCGACAAGAGTATCAAGGCTCGAAGCCGCCTCCTGCACTTTGGTCTTGCTGACGGCCTTTTTCAGCTCCATTGCCCGGCGTGCCATCCCATCGGCGACCGATTGGCGTTCCTGGAGGCCTGATTCCGCCATGCGCAGGGAGTCCGCCAGAGAGCTTCCGTCAGGTATCACCAAGCGTCCGTTTGTGTCGGGGGGTGTGTTTGCATGCGCCGGGCTCTCTCCGGGGAGCTGGCGCTCCAGATCTTCCACTTCGCGTATCAGGGCGGCAATCTTGTCATCCAGCTCACGCGCGTGCACAAGACGTTCCTCGATGTATGCGCGAACACCGTTGCCCGTGACAGCCTCGATGCGGCGCACGCCGCTCTGGATGCCGGTCTCAGACACGATCTTGAACAACCCGATATCGGCCGTGTTGCTGACATGGGTCCCGCCGCAAAACTCGACACTGAACTTCTCATCCATGATCACCACTCGCACGTAGTCGCCGTACTTGTCGTCGAAGAACATCTTCACATTCGGGATCTTCTGCGCCTCGGAGATCGGGATGTCCACCTCGGTGCGGACCGCGATTCGCTGGGCGATCTTCTCGTTCACCATCTCCTCGATGGCGCGGAGTTCATCGGGCGTGATCTTGCCGAAATGGGGGAAGTCAAACCGGAGCCGGTCGGGAGCAACCAGAGATCCCTGCTGGTGCGCGTGAGGACCCAGTACACGGCGAAGTGATTCATGCAGGAGATGCGTAGCCGAGTGGTTCCGCTGGATGTCCTGCCGCCGCGGGATGTCTATGCGTGCATGCACCGGACCGGCGATGAGGTCGCCGGGCGATCCCTTGAGCATGCGCACTTCGTGCACGATCCGCTTGTCCTGCCGGAACGACTGAACAACCTCTGCCGTAAATCGATCGCCCTGGATAATGCCGATATCATCCACCTGCCCGCCCGCCCTGGCATAGAACGGCGTGCGATCCAGAGAAATGAAGTGCCCGTCGACCACCTTGCCGATCACCGCATTGGTGTCCATGGTGTCGTAGCCGACAAAGCGTGAATCCGGGAACAGGGAAAGATGCTGATGCGCGTCTTCGGCCGATCCCGGGTACTCAGCCCTCGGGCCGACGCGTCCGCGACTCTTCTGTTCTTCCATCAATTTCGTGAACTCACCGACATCGACTTTCAATCCCCGTTCGCCGGCCATGAGTTCTGTGAGGTCGAGCGGAAAGCCATATGTGTCGTAGAGGCGGAATGCGTCGCTCCCGGGAAACACCGTGGAGTGGCCGATTTGTTCGATGACCGAATCAAAAATTTCCAGACCCCGGTCAAGTGCCGCATTGAAGCTCTCCTCTTCGGACCGGATAACGCGTTTGATGTGATCCCGCTGAGAGAGCAGTTCCGGAAAAACATGGCCCATCGAATCCGCCACGGCATCGGTGATGGAATAGATGAACGGGTCGTGCATCTCCAGTTTCCGGGCGAAGCGTGCGGCCCTGCGCAGTATACGCCGGAGGACATAGCCGCGCCCGTCGTTGCCGGGGAGCGCACCATCGGCGATGGCGAACGATAGCATCCGGACGTGGTCGGCGATGACCCGCATCGCCACCTGCACCTCGTTCCCTTCGTACGGACGACCCGACGCCTGAACGACGGCGTTGATGATCGGCATGAAGACGTCGGTGTCGTAATTCGACCGCTTCCCCTGAAGGACGGCGCAGAGGCGTTCAAATCCCATCCCGGTGTCGACATGCTTGGCCGGGAGCGGTTCCAGCTCGCCGTTCTGGTTTCTGTTGTTCTGGATGAAGACCAGGTTCCAGATTTCCATCACGCGAGGATCACCCGCGTTTACAAGATTCCCGCCAGAACGGCCGGGTGTCAGATCCATGTGGATTTCGGAACAGGGACCACACGGTCCCGTTTCGCCCATTTCCCAGAAATTGTCCTTCTTGCCGAACCGGCGTATGTGCGATGGGTCGATATCCGTCTGGCTCTTCCAGAGCCCGGCGGCTTCGTCGTCCGTTTCATAGACGGTGGCGTACAGGCGTTTCTTCTCGAGCCCCCATACACCGGTGAGCAGTTCCCATGCCCAGCCGATGGCTTCGGTCTTATAGTAATCGCCGAACGACCAGTTCCCGAGCATCTCGAAGAACGTATGATGGTACGTGTCACGCCCGACTTCTTCGAGGTCATTATGTTTGCCGCTGACCCTTATGCATTTCTGTGTGTCGGCCGCCCGGGTGTACTCCCGCGTTCCGGTTGCAAGGAAGACGTCTTTGAACTGGTTCATTCCTGCATTGGTGAAGAGCAGGGTGGGGTCGCCGTGGGGGATGACCGGAGAACTCTGAACGATGCGATGTCCATGCTGCGCAAAGAAATCAAGGAATCCCTGTCGTATCTCGTCAGCTTTCATCATACCTCAATCTGCGTCATAAGTTGAATCTCTTCGAGAACCGCGCTCACTTCGACGCACCTGATCATTTCCCCCGCGTAAACGATTGCCCGGCCGTTATTGTGGACTTCCCAGGTCAGGACCTCCGCCTTCTCGCGCGCGCAGTGGATTGCCTTGATGATCTGGGTGATCACCTCTTCGAACGTGTGCACCTCATCGTTGAAGAGAATCACTTTAGCCGGCTCGTTCGTCTGCACTTCCTCTTCCAGGTGCTCAATTTCGAGTGGCTCTGTGGGCACGCGACCGATCCTCCATGTCGTAAAATTGTAGCAAAATTCGGGGTTTATTGCAATCTGCCTGCTTGCAACGCTCCTGCTGTGTGTGTATATTATGCGGATCGTCCACGCATCCAAACACAACCTTTGCAGGATACCATGGTGTTCGATCTGGATCTTATCGAACGTGTATATGCCCGATTCCCGGGACGTGTTCGGGCTTCACGGCGCGTTGTTGGGCGTCCTCTTACCTTGACCGAAAAAATCCTCTACGCGCACGCCTGGCGCCCGATGAAGACGCCAAACGAACGGGGAAAGACTTATGCCGAGTTCGCTCCCGACCGCGTGGCGATGCAGGATGCCACGGCTCAGATGGCGTTGCTGCAATTCATGTCAGCTGGCATCCCGCGCGTCGCCGTCCCTTCGACCGTCCACTGTGACCATCTCATACAGGCACAGGTGGGTGCGGTGGCGGACCTTCAGCAGGCCTCTGTTGACAACAAAGAGGTCTTTGAATTCCTGTCGGGCGTGTCATCGCGCCACGGCATTGGGTTCTGGAAACCGGGTTCCGGCATTATTCACCAGGTGGTGCTGGAAAACTATGCTTTTCCTGGCGGCATGATGATCGGCACTGACTCTCACACGCCGAATGCCGGAGGACTTGGCATGGTGGCGATTGGGGTCGGGGGGGCGGACGCTGTTGACGTGATGGCTGGGATGCCCTGGGAATTGAAGTTCCCCCGCGTCATCGGGGTGCACCTCACAGGCACGTTGAGCGGCTGGACGAGTGCCAAGGATGTTATTCTGAAGCTGGCCGGGATTCTCACCGTGAAGGGCGGCACCGGTGCCATCGTAGAGTATTTCGGTGACGGCGCAGACTCCATCTCTGCCACCGGGAAGGGGACGATCTGCAACATGGGTGCGGAAATCGGCGCCACCACGTCTGTGTTTCCGTACGACGGACGGATGGCTCAATATCTCCGCGCGACCGGGCGACAGAAGGTTGCATCCCTGGCTGATCGTATATCCGACTTTCTCCGTGCAGATCCTGAAGTCCTTGCCGAACCATCCGCGTACTACGACCGGATCATTGAGATCAACCTGAGTGAACTCGAGCCGATGATCAATGGGCCGTTTTCTCCCGATCGCGCCTGGAAACTATCCGAGTTCGGCCGTGCGGTTCGAGAGAATGGCTATCCCGATGAACTGCGTGTCGCGCTCATCGGCAGCTGCACAAATTCGAGTTATGAAGACATTGAACGTTCCGCCAGTGTGGCCCGGCAGGCAGTGAAACATGGCCTCCGCGCACGCAGCGCGTTCACGATTACTCCGGGGTCGGAACAAGTCCGCGCGACCATCGAACGTGACGGGCAGTTGAAGACGCTGACCGACATTGGCGGACTTGTTCTGGCGAATGCGTGTGGACCGTGTATCGGGCAGTGGAGACGTCATGACGTGCAGAAAGGGGACAAGAATTCCATCATCACTTCGTTTAACCGAAACTTTGCCGGACGGAACGATGCGAACCCCGACACTCATGCGTTTGTCGCAAGCCCTGAGATAGTGACGGCGTTTGCTCTCGCCGGGCGGTTGACATTTGATCCCCGGACCGACGCATTGACCACCGACAGCGGAGTGGCCGTGAAACTCGATCCGCCGACCGGAGACGAGCTGCCCCGTCGCGGTTTCCGTGCCGGCGAGAGCGGCTATCGAGCGCCGGCGCCCGCCGGCCGGAATATCCGCGTCAAGATCAATCCCGATAGTGAAAGACTCCAGGTGCTGACGCCGTTTCCGGCGTGGGATGGGAAGGATGTTATTGAGATTCCCGTGCTGCTCAAGGCAAAGGGGAAATGCACCACCGACCATATTTCTCCCGCGGGAAAATGGCTCAAGTTCCGTGGGCACCTCAACAACATCTCCGACAATATGTTCATCGGGGCGGTTAACGCATACAGCGGTGTCATCGGGGCCGGAATAAATCTTCTCTCGGGTGCTCATGAATCGTACGCTGCCATTGCCCGATCGTACAAGTCCCGGGGGTTGGGCTGGGTGGCCGTGGGTGATGAAAACTATGGAGAAGGATCAAGCCGTGAACATGCCGCCATGGAACCGCGGTGGTTGGGAGGGCGCGCGATCATCGTGAAGAGCTTCGCGCGGATCCATGAGACCAATCTCAAAAAGCAGGGGATGTTGCCCTTGACGTTCAGTGACCCCGCCGGCTACGACAAAGTGCGCGAGGATGATCGAGTCTCGATTCTGGGACTCGGCTCTTTTGCACCTGGTGTTCCTCTCACCCTCGTGCTGCACCATGCCGATGGGTCCACGGAAGAGGTGCAACTGACCCACACGTGTAACGAGAACCAGATCGGCTGGTTCAAAGCGGGGAGTGCATTGAATCTCATTGCGGCGCAGAGCGCCAACTATGCGCCGGCGCGCAAGTCTGCAGTCCGCAAACCCCGGAGGAATGTGGCAAAGAAGTCCGCCCGCGGTACGCAGCTTTCTGCGAAGGCCTCAATGAAAGCCCGTGCGAAGAAAACCGCATCCCGGCGGAACGCGAAAAGTGCAAAGCGCAGCCTCAAGACCCGTCGACGCAAGACAACCCGTACAGTGAAGAAGCGGAGCAGGTAATCCTGCTCTTTAAAGGGTTGAGATGCAGAGTTGGAGCTTCGCCGGTCAAAGCGGTGTTTGGAACCCCCATGACGGTTCCGGCGTTGTATACGCCGGAACCATTTGTCTTTACATTATGAGGATTCTATGCGGTATGATCCGATCATGATACAGCCATTCCGGGACGAATTGACCCGGATGGGTTTTAAGGAATTGCGCACAGTTGAGGCAGTGGACAGCTCAATCAAGGATCAGAAGGGAACAACACTCCTTGTCATCAACTCGGTGTGCGGATGTGCGGCTGGAAAGGCCCGCCCGGGGATCGGCATGGCGCTGAAAAACTCTCCTGTGCGGCCAGACTACCTTGCTACTGTTTTTGCGGGCGCCGATCTCGAAGCAACCGCCCGGGTACGCGAACACATTGGCACGCTGCCGCCCTCTTCTCCTTCGATCGCGCTCTGGAAGGACGGTAAACTGGTGGATTTCGTGCCGAGGTATCAGATCGAAAGCAAGGACGCATCCCAGATCGCCCAGTATCTCGTGGAGACATTCCGGGAACATTGCTGAGATCTCGGAAGCCTCGTAACGCCGGACGGAACACCCGCTGATGTGAAGAAGGTTAAGGCAAATCCAGACCGTATCTGTCACTGATGTCCAAGCGGGGCATCGGACCGTTCAGCGGTTTGGCGTCGCGGACGTACCAGTCGTACCATTCGATGGTTCGGTATAGCAGGTCAATGCGCGCCGGTTGGCGTGCATTTCCGTGCTGCTCACCGGGGTATTGAACCAGACGGACGGCCGGATGCTTGTTGATTTTCATCCGGCGGTACAACTCCAGGCTCTGAGACGGGTGTACGCGCGTGTCGTCGGCGCCGCCACAGATCAGCGTAGCCGTCGTGCTCTGGTGAGCCCAGTACACCGGGCTGCGTTTGAGAGAGAATTCCCAGCTCTGTTCGAGGGGCTTTCCGGCATGCACAGCGAGTTCCTCTTCAGGGATGTCCGTGGTGCTCTGCTTGCTTACGAGATCGCTTATGCCGACAAACATCGCCACTGCCCGAACGTATTTCGTGTAGTACGTGGCAAACCACGCCGAGGCAAAGCCGCCGTATGACCCTCCCCCAAGGCCTACGCGTTCCCTGTCCGCCGACCCCTGCGAAGTGAGGAACTCAATGCCGTCAGCAATGTCATCGAACTCCTTTCCTGCCGGGTCACCGAACCCTTCTGCCGCGAACGAGACCCCATAGCCGGTGCTCGCTCGGTAGTTGGGATAGAATACCATGTACCCGTTTCCCGCGAACACCTGACCCGGTTCGCTGTAGCTGGAGAGCCATCCGTCGGAGTAATGCGATTCAGGCCCCCCGTGCACGACAACGAGTAGCGGGTATCGTTTTGCCGGCTCTTCTCCTACGGGGTGAATCAGGAGGCCTTCTATTTCACGGCCATCGCGGGCTTTGTATTTGACCAGCGATTGAGTACCCAGTGTCCGTTGGGCCAGCCAGGGATTCAGAATAGTGGCGCGATCGAGAGCATTCTTGCCATTGACAAGGAACAGGTCTCCTGGAACCTGGGCAGACTGGCCTATCAGCGCGACAATATCACCTTTCACGGACTGCAGCGGTGCTTCGAAGACCACTCCGGTCTCCAGGGATGTCAGCAGGATGACATTCTCGCGCCTGCCAAGTCGCGCAGAGCGCAGGGAAGTGCTCACGCCGTCTGCTGAGCGGTAGATCACAGTTTCGGCATCCTCCCAGCCGACCCAGGTGATGTGGCCCGGGTGATTTTCCGGAGAGGCGTTGAACAGTGTGCTGCCGGCCGCAAGAGGCAGGGTGTACACCTGGCTCACGGCGTGGTCATTCCAATTGCGTGCTCCCACGAAGGCAAGATGCGTACCTTGAGGGCTGAACGAGAAATTTCCGAGCTTGCCCGGTGGCGTAACGAGTTGGCGGATGCTCCCGGAGGGCAACTCAAGCAGGTAGATCTTCCGGAACATGTAGCTCTGATCAACCAGTGGATCGTCAGAGGCAGCAAAGGCAATCATGCGTCCGTCAGGGGAGAATTCGAACGCCCACACGGAATACTCTTGAGTTAGTTGCCGGGGGCTTGCCATTGAATCCTGGGAAACATCCGCAAGATAAAGATTCCGGTCCCTCAGGCTTTCTTCATAGAAGACAAAGTTGTAACCTCTGGTATCTAGAGTTTTTTCACGATTGGTTTTCGGTTGCTGGGCAACATATGCAATATGCCGCCCGTCAGGGTGCCAGCGGAAAGCGAGGACTGGTTCGTCTGCGTTTGTGAGTTGTCTTGCCTCACCACCAGCGGCAGGGATAGCCCAGACCTGGATTCTCTCCCCGCGCTTCATCAGGAAGGCTATCGTACTTCCGTCGGGGGACCATAGGGGCGAGCTGACACGGACCTTGCCTGCGACGAAGGGGCGTGATGATTTCGACTGCGTATTCAGCACATGCAATTCGCTGAATGATGCTCCCGGCTCTTCGGCAGCAGGCCGTTGGGCACTGACTGTATAAGCAATGAATTCGCCGGATAGGTTCACAGTGGCAGACGTGACCGTCTTGATCTTGGCAAGATCTTCCGGCGACATTGTCGGAAATTGGGGCCGACCCGCTGCACAAGAAAGCAGCAAGGCTAGAAACGTGACGACAGCCAATATTCTATAGCACATGCGAGAAATCATATTAGATCTCTCCGCTAAGTTATTAATGTTAATGACATTACTGTCTACGGCGAAAGTAATGGATAGTTTTGAAGATGTTTATACAGACAGCAGGAACAGTGAAAACGAATACTATCATCAAACCGTACGCGATGCTCTTGGGTAGTGGACCCGTCAGAAATATCTGAAGTACAACCACTACGATGATCGCCAGCAAAGTGGAAATGATCCTCTCGCCGGGGCTTTTGTTGCTGTCAAACGCCCGTAACCTCAATGTTAGAAAATAGGCCAACCCCAGTCCGAGGAGCGCGCCGGAAAAAACATTCGTGTTTCCGGATGCTAACAGCAGTGCTCCCGGGAGCACGACGAGGGAGATGATTTCGATGGCCTGGGAAGCGGGCGTATTGCCGGCAAGGCCAGGAAAAATCGAACCGCGGTTGTCACGCGTGCGGGGAAAGAGCAACGTGACGCCCAGAATCGCAATCCCTCCGAGCAGCAGTCCCGCAAGAGTGTCTCCAGCATAGTGTCTCCCAAGATACATCCTGGAGACAGGCACAACGATTGCCACTCCGACGGTGATCCAGACCAACCACCGCTTGCGGATCAAATAGGCCAGAGCGCCCCAAAATGCCAGTGTGCTGCTGCAATGGCCGGATAAGAAGCCGTAATCCGGCTTGGGCATGGAGCGGACGTAGGAAATGACGTCCGGCGCAGGAAGGCCGAAGAACCATGTGGCACCCTGAGAGAAAAACGGCGAAGTGTTCGGCAGACCGGATTCCAGGAGCAAGACCCGCATGTCCGCGTCGGATGGCCGCGGCAGGGCGAAGAATGACTTGACTGCCGCCGTCAGCAATGCAACCCAAAGTAGCGTCAGGAGGACCGCAAAACCTTTTCGATGATCAACCCCAAAAATAACAACCAGTGCCAGCACGAGGAACATGGTGTCTTGCCCGAGCACGCTGATGCCCTGCATTATCCACGTCAGTGCGTCGGAGCGAAACGACTGCAGCCAGATAACCGGTTCCGTCTGGAACATGATCATGAAACATACGATTTCTCAAGCTCTCCCGCAAAGGTCCCTCTTGTTTGTAGGGGTCTAAACCGGTAGATTAAATGATGACGATCTCGCGAATTTCCATCCTGTTTGCTCTCCTGATGTCGTACCCGGTGAATACCCTGTGTGATGGACCAGCGAGGCTTGTTGCGGGAGACGCCGCGTTCGCTCAAATGGACTATCGCGGCGCGGTTCGTGAATACCAAGGTGCGCTGAGTGAAACACCGGGCGATCCCGTGCTGCTCTGCCGGCTTTCGCGGGCATACGTCTGTATCGGTGAAGTGGAGCAGAACCAGCAGGAGCGGGAGGCCCTGCTGAGAGAAGCGGAGAGCTACGCACGTGAATGCGTCCGGAAGGATCCGCAAAGTTGGGAAGGGCACACGTGGCTGGCCGCTGCGCTGGGGTATCTGGCGCTCGAGGTGGGGTTGAGGGATCAGGTTTCTCTCTCGAACGAACTCCTGGCGGCAACCGACCGTGCATTGGCGATCAACCCCAGAGACGACATCGCTCTTTCCATTCGGGGATCATTCTACCGCGCTCTTGGGAACATCGGCTGGTTCAAAATGCAACTCGCCGCCCTTTTCGTAGGCAACATACCCGACGGCGGTTTTGCCGAGGCGGAACAGTATTTGATTGAGGCGGTCGAAATTGCGCCGGACATCATGCGCCATCGGTACGAGCTCGGCATACTGTACGTCGACATGGGACGGATCCCGGAAGCCTGCGCCCAGTTTGCCCGGGCGATGAAACTGCCCGTGCGGGTCGCCATCGACCGGCCTCGTCTTGAGAAGGTCAGGGCGTTTCTTGAGGAATTCCGTTGTGTGGAGGAAACAGACCGGTGACGGAGCACCAGCTTGGGCGAATTCGATCCTGGTGGCACTCCTATGTCCGCCGGTTTGATGAGGGTGATGCCGAGCTTCGCCGGAACGCGCGACTTAAGAAAGTGCACACCCGGCGTGTCTGCAGGGAGGCATCATTGATCGCCGGGGAGCTTGGCTGTCCAGCGCACGATCTCCGGATGATCGAAGCAATTGCACTTCTTCACGACGTAGGGCGATTCGCGCAATACGCGAAATACAGGACATTTGCCGATCCGAAGTCGGAAAACCATGCCTTATTGGGCCTGAAGATCCTGAAGAAGGAAAAAGTACTGCGCCCGCTCTCCCCCCCCGAGCAATCGTTGGTACGGCGGGCGATCAGATATCACAATCAGCCGACTATCCCGCCGGTCAGAGATTCTCGCCTGATTTTTTTTGCGCGCATCCTTCGCGACGCTGACAAGCTGGATATCTGGCGTGTGGCAATCGGGAACCACTATGCATTGCCGGAGAGGAAGAATCAGGCAATATCCATTGGATTGCCGAATCTCCCGGGAGTATCCCCCGGTGTTATGGAAGATTTGCGCGCAGGGCGCATTGTGGAAAGCCGGCACGTCAAGAGGCTCAATGATCTGACGCTACTCCAGATGGGATGGGTGTTCGATTTGTACTTTCCGACGACGATGCGCGCCGTTAAGCGGAGGGGATATCTGGAAAAGCTGCGTGGTGCGCTGCCCGATGATGAGGAAATGCAGAGAGCGTATGAAATCGCACGCTCGCATATGGAGAGCCGCATGACGGATGGAGTGTTGCGTCTACCTCACAAAAGCCATCTTGCGCGTGAACGAAAGGGGAGAGGAGCCGTCACCCGGACGGACATCCATTCTGCAAAGATACACGCCACTCGCCAATCCTGAAGCGTCAAACCTTACTTCGTAATGCCCCGGCGATTTCTGTCCATCCTCCAGCACCGCCACTTCCCGGCCAAGCAGGTCGTACACGGCAAGCCTTACCCGGCTGGAGGCCCCGCCCGAACCTTCCTTCCCGCTTGGGACATCGAACCCAATGGTAGTACTCGGGTTGAACGGATTGGGGAAATTCTGTGCGAGGGTAAATGAAGCCGGCACGCCTTGCTGCAGATCTTCGATACCGGTAGATGGATTTTCAACCGTCGCGGGATCGATGAAATGCTTCACGGTTCCAAGCCAGTAACCCAGCGTGGCTGCGTGTGAGCCGTTGTACAGATCCCGGTCAGCCTGTAGAATAGCATTTGCTGCATCGGAGGCAGTGGCCCCGTAACCGAGATAGTGGAGACTCTTCAGGACGATGCGGTCTGTGATATCCCTGCCGAGTTCACTCCAGATGCCCATCAACGTGGAAGACCACACCTGGCCCGCGACATGCGGCGACGGATTCTCAAATGGATACGTGTTTGCATCATCCAGACGGCGGCCTGACCAGTACACGTTGTGCCCGTCCCATTTGTACACCCACGCAAATTGATCGTCCTCCCGCGTCCACTGATTCAGGGAGCGCGCGTAGGACGCCGCCCAGTAGTCGGAGTAACCCTCGCCGAGCGCTGCGGATTCACCGCCGCCCCAAGTCGGGGAGAATGCGTACTGAATGGCGTGACCGTATTCGTGCCAGATGACATCCGCGTCTTCGGCGTCATCGACACCCCCCGTACCGAATGCGATCCAGTTACCTGAGGGACTGTAGTGCGAGTTGTCCAATCCCTGGAAACCGTGGGGATCGATCCGGATCTTACGCAGGCGACTGGAAGAGAACCCGAGATCCCGGACCCGTTTGTACGCCTCCGATGCGTGATAATATGTGTTCACCGCTTCGAATCCCATCTGGCTCCGGTCGAACTGGAATCCATCAGGGGTCGGTGATGTGATTGCGGTATCCAGGGGCGACTCGATGTCCATGATCGTGCAATACGGCCCACGGAGGACGAAGTTCCCTCCGGTAAACGTAACCGAATCGAGGACCACAAGGCTGCGATATGCCGACAAGGAATCCGAATCCTGATCATCATTGTCTGAGAATCCGACCGTCCCATACTTCTGACGGGCGGCACTCAGTGGATCGGTCAGGTACACGAAGCCGCTGCCGCGCGTTTGATGATTCTCCTCATACTCCACGAAAAGGTCGCGCGACTGCAGGAGATCGCCGGTCGTCCCATCGATGATGATTTCCCAATCCCCCGCAGGTTCCTCACGCGTCATGGTGACGCGGTAGGCAAGATAATACACTCCCTTCTGATCGGCAAAGACAACGAGCGTAGCGGAATCATCCTGGCCGGTGGCGCGGTCGGAAGTCTTGAGAATGTCGCGGACGATGTTGATAGCTTCCGTGGCGCCGAACGAAGGACTCACCGGGGTTTCGATTCCGGTCCGGCCATTGTTGATGACCATGGTGATTTCGTTGAGTGAGTTGACGCTCACAACAACATCCGCTCCATGAACCGGGAGTCCGTTGTACATCTGCTGGAATCGCACGTGCGTGCCGCCGGGGGCATCCACCACTGCAGCCGTGACGAGATCGGTGTGGGCGGAGCCCAGGCGAAGTGCCTGATTGTAGGAAGCCAGAAACGAGCGGGCGGCGAGTTCCGGAGAGTGTTGAGTTGACGGAATTCGCAGATTGAAGAGGGCCCGCGGGACCCCTTGCTCATCGATCTTCATCGAGCCCGTATACTGCACACCCGGTCCGGTCTGCGCCGGAGAGGGTTCATTCGCACCGGCAGTCATTGTGATGGCTGCAACTGCGGCGAACACCCAGGTGCGGTGCATGATCATGGCGTGCTGAGTTTTTTCGTCTGGTTCAGTGGTACTTGTGATCGAACATAGATTGCGCTGAGGGCATGCGCGTGGATCGATCGTGACTCAATATAGGGAAGTATGATCGTTCGGGGATGTGTCGACTGTCACATTTTGTAGAATTTACATGGGTGACAGGTAAGATTTTCACCCTTTTTCGCTATCTCAGCAATCCCATCTTTGAAAACGGGATGTCTCGAAATCCCGCCTTGCGGGCTGGAGAGTCCGGTGGCACCGAGATGACCCGTTGCTGCGCGTCGAACCTGAACGGCGGCTCCGGCACAAATGCATCGTCTTTGAAGATCTCTTTGATCGAAGGGTCGGATCTGGTCAGAGCATCGTAGCCATCCACGAGATCGATGTTCAGATAATAGGGATCCCACCCTTCCTGACCTGATTTCCAGCGCCGCAGCACGACCGGGTCGGCGGAAAAATTGTTGCGGAATGTACTTATGTGCAGGTCGAATGCATGGAAATCGTAAATATCCATCCACCGGCCTCCGTAGGAGAGATTGTTTTCGAAACGGTTGTTGACCGGAAGGTCCTGATCCTCCCCGGGGAGGGTTGCGAGCCCTGGATACCGTGTCGTGTACGGCGGCTGATTCCCCCTGACCTCCTTGAGGCGGTCGAACAGCGTGTTGTGGACACCGTCAAAATAATATGATGCCCACCCGCGCCCGCGTGCATCGAGATGAATTGACGGGCTGCACTCCACATACACGTTGTTCTTGACGATGTTATCTCTCCCGCCTCCGACGAGCGTTGCCCGCCCCGCCCTGTAGAATACATTACCGACCACGGTGAACCCGGTCGCCCAGTCGTCGAGATAGACTCCCATTACTCCATGCAGGCCAGGGCCCTTCAGGTCATGGAAGTAGTTGAAGCGAATGACGTTGCCGTACCACGTGTAGTCCCTGCCGGTATGGAGTGCACCCGCATCGCCGGATTCCTTTGTCACACTGTGGACTTCATTGTACTCGATGAGGTGATCATTGCCCTTGACGTAAATGGCCTCAAAAGGCGCGTCGTGAAGAAGGCAATGAGTCAATCGATGGCCCACGCCGTCGAGAATCACGGCATACGCGCCAGTCCGGAGCCACTCCCCGTAGTGATGAATGTGTGTGTTATGGACGATGTGTCCTGATGGGACGAGCGTCGTGCGGTCCCCTCCGGAGACCAGGATCGCCCCCCGTGCCATATCCGAGATCTCGCATCCGACTACGGAATGTCCGGTGCCGCCGAGTATCTCGATCGCATCACTCGCACCGTTCCTGAACGTGCACCGGGTCAGCGAGTTGCGCGAGCCACCTCTCAGCGAGACAAACTGACCGCGTGTGCACTCGAATGCGATGCCGTCGAACACGACCTGTGCGCATTCGTCGAGAGCTATGAGAGGTGCCTCCATCAGGGAGGCTTCGACATCCCCGTCATTCATGGGTGCCGGCGGTGCAAAAAAGAGCACTCCGGCTTTCCGGTCAATGTACCATTCTCCCGGAGTGTCAAGTTCCTCCATGACATTAAGGAATCTGAATCTCTGATTCTTTGTGTACCCATAGTGGTGATGCGGCTCAGCAAATATGATTTCGTGGCGCTTGTTGTCAATTCGTTTTATCTTCTGGTACGTGTCACTCCAGTCGAATGTCCAGTAGCCATGGGCGATGATGTCGTCGACTGGGGCCCACGCGCCCGGGCGGTTGCCGGTATAGGTGATGCGGCCATGGTGACGGCCGGCAGGCACACCGTCGTACCGCTTCTCTCGTTCCAGACCCTGGTTGTACAGGGAGTCGCCGGACTGCGGGACATCGGCGATGTTCAGCCACCCCTGATTCGGGTACCTGGCGAGATCCATCCGTTTTCCTTTGAAGAAGATCTCGATACCGGCGTTGCCTCTTGGTGCGATGGTACCGAATTCGGATATGCCTTGACCTTTAAGATCGGCCCGCAATACCGATTTGCGCACCCCGGTGGAAAAGCGATTCCGCTCGGCTGCATTAGTTACCGGCAGGAAATCCGTAACGGTTGTTGCGCCGGAGATCCTTGGGGTTGTACCCGGAGCCGCCCTCCAGACGAGCGAGCCTGCTTGCGGAACATCGGCGGCAGTGATGACAAGCGGGCGTGTGAGCCGGTATGTGCCTCCGTGGAGGATAACAAGGACGGTATCCAGTGCCGCCGGATAATCACGCGCGAGCTTTCCGCCGGCCGTGCGGGCGGCGTCGAGTGTGGCGATCGGGCCGTCTGTGCCCGAAATGTTCGCTAATGCCAGGCGTCCTGACCAGCGATCATTCCCTGTGGGGCTCACGTGGAGCGTATCGGTGCGGGCGGCAAGGAGAGTTGGCATAAGGAAAAGGGTAAGCAGCCAGAAACCAGGAATTCGATTCATGGGTGTCTTGGGATGGGGAAGGAAGGGATTGTGAAGCAAGGTACACAAGCAATATGAAAATTTCCACTCGAATAAAAGCCTGATTTTGTGTCCGGGGCGTTGTATATTATGGCCCATCATGTTTACTGATCTACCTCTCGAACAGCTGCGCGCGTATGCTCCGGCGCGCACCGAACCACCGGAATTCGACCAATTCTGGCGGGCAACACTGGAGGCGGCGCGCTCCGTGCCGCTCGCCCCGATCTTCACGCCCTGCGAAGCCGGTCTGAAGACAGTAGAAGTGTTCGACGTTACCTTCCAAGGGTATGCGGGTCAGCCGATCCGGGGCTGGCTCAACATTCCGGCTCACCGGAAGTCGAAACTGCCCTGCGTGGTGGAGTACGTTGGCTATGGCGGGGGACGAGCGAAACCGGTCGATTGGCTGACATGGAGTGCATTTGGCTACGCGCACTTCATCATGGACACAAGAGGCCAGGGGAGCAACTGGGGAGGCGGAGACACCCCTGACGTCGAGGACTTCCCGTCAAATCCGCAGATCCCCGGGTTTATGACGCGTGGAATACTTTCACCAGTGACATACTACTACCGCCGTGTATTCACTGACGCAGTGCGTGCAGTGGAGACTGCCCGCCTGCATCCGGCAATTGATGCAGCCAGGGTCGCGGTGACGGGGGGCAGTCAGGGGGGTGGCATCGCGCTGGCCGTTGGGGGACTCGTCCCGGATCTTGCCGCCGTTTTGTCCGATGTTCCATTCCTCTGCCACTACCGCGTCGCCACAGAGATCACGGACCGCGATCCCTACCATGAGATCGTCCGGTTCTGCAAGATCCATCGGGACAAGATCGAGACTGTCTTTTCGACGCTCTCGTACTTTGACGGTGTCAACTTCGCCCCGCGTTCGCCGGCCCCTGCGCTTTTCTCCACGGGGCTCATGGACGACATCTGTCCGCCCCGCACGGTCTTCTGCGCTTACAACCATTACCGGGGCGAAAAGAGAATCGAGATCTATCCGTACAATCAGCACGAGGGGGGCCAGAGTCATCACCTACTCCGGAAATCGGAATTCCTCCGGGGAATATTCTAACGCTTCACCACAACAACGCACACAGCAGGCGGAAGGCAAGAAGTCCAGCGCTTTCCGCCTGCTGTGTTTTTGAATATCCCGGCCGGTCGATGCCGGTTGCTCAGAGAAGGTTTTCTGAGGGCGAAGGTCTCACATCAACTTTTCGGGGGAGAGGGCCTTTACGACCTTTATTGCAATCTCGGTGCCGACGCGATCCTGTGCTTCCACCGTCGATCCGCCGATATGGGGCGACGCGCTGACGCGCGGGTGGTTGATGAGGGCCGTCTCGGCTTCGGTGGGCGGTTCGTGTTCGAATACGTCGAGCGCCGCAGCTGCCACCTTTCCGCTGTTCAACGCGGCCAGCAGCGCATTCTGGTCAACGGCACCGCCGCGTGCGCAATTGATGATGACAACCCCTTTCTTCATTATCGCGAGCTCTTTCTCTCCGATGATCGGCCCTGCCTTCTTGTCGAACGGCAGATGCAGTGTAATGAAATCCGATTGCTGGAGGAGTCGTTCCTTTGTGGTGATCTCGACAAAGAAATCCATCGGGGCGAACGGCGGATCATGGGCAAGCACATGCATGCCGAATCCGAGCGCGCGCCGTGCGACTTCTTTGCCGATGTTGCCGAGCCCCATGATGCCGAGAGTCTTTTTGTACAGCTCGATGCCTGCCCCGAACTCCTTTTTGGGCCACTTTCCCGCATGCATCTCCGCTGTGCTCAGGTGCAGGAACCGGGAAACAGCGAGCATATGACCTAGAGTCAATTCGGCCACGGAGACTGCCGAAGCGCCGGGCGTGTTCATCACAGCAATACCCTTTGCAGCCGCCGCAACGGCGTCGATATTGTCGAGCCCCACGCCACCGCGCGCGATGACCCGGAGCTTCTTTCCGGCTTCGATGACTTCTTTCGTGACCTTGGTTGCGGAACGGACGAGGATCGCGTCGTAATCGCCGATGCGGGCCAGCAATTCCTCCGGCGCGAGCTTCTGTTGCGTGACGTCGAACCCGGCGTCTTTGAGGATCTTCGCGCCTTCGGGCGAGATTCCGTCGGTGATGAGCACTTTCATGGTGAACTCCAGTTCTGGGATCGGAAGGATTGAAAACAACAAAAGATAGCCAAATGCGATCCAAGCCGCAAGCGTAGTGCGGCCCCTGGCACCTTGCTTGTTGCCGGGCGTTTGAGTAGATTGCCTCACCGTTTCGCCGAAACCATCCGAAATCCCATCCATGCCATGACTTCTCGAGAACGGGTCCGTCGCGCATTTGCCCACGACATCCCGGATCGTGTCCCCATCGATTACCTTGCGAACCCGGATATCGACCGCCGCTTGAAGCAGCATTTCGGCATTCCCCCCGGCGACGATGAAGCCCTCAGGCAGATATTGCACGTGGATTTTCTTGAAATCATTCCGCCATATACCGGCCCGCAACTCCACCCACCGGTTGCTGACCGAAAGATCGACCTGTGGGGCATACGGACCCGGTGGATCGAACACAGCGATGGCGGCTACTGGGACTATTGCGACTTCCCGCTTCGTGAGGCAGAACTCGAGGCCGTCGAGCTCTGGCCAATGCCTTCGCCCGACGACTTCGACTATGATACAGTCCGGGACCTGTGCAGGACCTACCGTCACTACTATCTCATGGTTGGCAATCCCGGCGCAGGCGACATGATCAATACCGCCGGAATGATCCGTACGCCGGAACAGGTGCTCGTGGATCTTATGACGGACGAGCCGGCGTGTCTCCGGTTCATGGACCGCAAGAACGAAGTACAGTTGAAGATGCTCGAACGCACACTCGAAGCGGCCCGCGGCGAGATCGACATGCTCTGGCTGGGAGAAGATCTCGGAACACAGAGGGCCCCGATGATAAGCATTGACCTGTTCCGTAAACATATCCGCCCGCGGCACCAGCCATTCGTTGATCTTGCAAAGCATTTCGGCATTCCCGTGATGATCCACTCCTGCGGGTCCAGCAGCTGGGCCTTTGAAGATTTTATCGAAATGGGCATCACGGTCGTTGATACGCTGCAGCCCGAGGCGCTCAATATGGCTCCCGGGTACCTCAAACGGAAGTACGGCGACCGTTTGTCGTTCCACGGATGTATCTCCACCGCCGGGGTGGTCGCGACCGGCACGGTTGAGGATACTCGCACGGTTGTACGACAGACTTTGCAGACGATGATGCCGGGGGGTGGCTATGCATTTTCTCCGACGCACATGTTGCAGGACAACACTCCGACGGAGAATGCGCTGGCGATGTACGAAGAAGCCCTGAAAGCAGGGAAGTACCGGTAGGGAGACACGCACCATCATGAACGGTCAATGCTGATATCAGACAACTGATATCTGAATTAGGATCAGCAGATCCACCTCAGGAGGCACTCTTATGGATATCGGGATCCCCCGGGAACACCGGGCAA
>Ga0105107_10000092_pt1 | contig 47223 bp, 46 predicted proteins | sample PPLLaktember2015_6_FD_79335 | JGI IMG/M metagenome (GOLD analysis project Ga0105107, IMG submission 79335) | Freshwater sediment microbial communities from Prairie Pothole Lake near Jamestown, North Dakota, USA - PPLs Lake P8 Core (1) Depth... | ecosystem: Environmental > Aquatic > Freshwater >...
AACCGCTCGCGCCACTGGGCCTCGAGTTGCGCGCCGCGCGCGCGTGCATCCCAGGCGGCGCCGACCGGTGCCGGAATCTCGAACGGCGGGTGCGCCCACCCGATGGCCGCGCGCGTCGCGGCGACCTCTTTCTCCCCGAGCGGCGCGCCGTGCGCGTCGTGCGAGTCGGCCTTGTTGGGCGAGCCCTTGCCGATCACCGTCTTGCAGCAGATCAGGCTCGGCCGGTCTGCGACCGCCTGCGCGGCGCGGATCGCGGCGTCCACCGCTGCAACGTCGTGCCCGTCGACGTTCGGGACGACGTGCCACCCGTACGCCTCGAAGCGCTTGGGCGTGTCGTCGCGGAACCAGCCCTCGACGTGGCCGTCGATGGAAATGCCGTTGTCGTCGTAGAGCGCGATCAGCTTGCCCAGGCCGAGCACGCCCGCGAGCGAGCACGCCTCGTGCGAGATGCCCTCCATCAGGCACCCGTCGCCGAGGAAGACGTAGGTGTGATGGTTGACCACTTCGAACCATGGCCGGTTGAACTCGGCGGCGAGAATGCGCTCGGCGAGCGCCATGCCGACGGCATTCGCGAGCCCCTGCCCCAGCGGGCCGGTGGTCGTCTCCACGCCGGGCGCGCAGCCGAGCTCGGGATGCCCCGGGGTCTTCGAGTGTAGCTGCCGGAAGCGCTCGAGCTCCGCCATCGGCAGGTCGTAGCCGGTGAGGTGCAGCAGCGCGTAGAGCAGCATCGAGCCGTGGCCGTTCGACAGCACGAAGCGGTCGCGGTCGGCCCACGCAGGATTCGCCGGGTTGTGGCGCAGATGGCGGCTCCACAGCGCGACGGCGATCTCGGCCATGCCCATCGGCATGCCGGGGTGCCCGGAGTTCGCTTTCTGCACCGCGTCCATCGCGAGCGCGCGGATGGCGTTTGCCATGTCGCGCTCGAGGGCGGCGGGCGTGGCGGCTTCGGCAGGAATGCTCATCGCGGCGGATCCGGTGGGTCAGGCGGGGCGGGAAGCTCTTGATTATCGCGGAAGCGGGCGGGTTTTTCCTCGCGCCCGCTGGGGCGGCGATTCAGGAGACGGTGGCCGACGCTTTCGCCGCCGGCGCGCCGATCGCCCGGCGCCGCGCGTCGACCAGCTTGAGGATCAGCGGCGTGAGGATGAGCTGCAGCGCGAGCTCCATCTTGCCGCCGGGCACCACAATCACGTTGGCACGGGACATGAACGCGTCGTCGATCATCGACAGGAGATACGGGAAGTCGATGCCCCGCGGGTTCGCGAAGCGGATGACGACGAAGCTCTCGTCCGCCGACGGGATCCAGCGCGCAATGAACGGGTTCGACGTGTCGACCGTCGGCACGCGCTGGAAGTTGATGTGCGTGCGCGAGAACTGCGGGCAGATGTAGTTCACGTAGTCGGGCATCCGCCGCAGGACCGTATCGACCACCGCCCCGGTCGAGTAGCCGCGCATCGACTTGTCGCGGTGGAGCTTCTGGATCCATTCCAGGTTGATGATCGGCACCACGCCGACGACCAGGTCGGCGTACCGCGCGACGTCCACGTTGCCGGTGGCCACCGCGCCGTGCAGGCCCTCGTAGTACAGGAGCTCGGTGCCGTGCGGGATCTCCTCCCATTCGGTAAAGGTGCCCGGCTCCTGACGGTACGGCGCGGCCTCCTCTTCGTTGTGCAGGTACTTGCGCAGGCGCCCGGTGCCGCTCTCGCCGTACCCGCGGAACAGCCCCTCGAGCGTCTCGAAGAGGTTCGCCTCGGGGCCGAAGTGGCTGAAGTGGGCGTTGCCCTGCTTCGCCGCCTCGGCCATCGCGACCTTCATCCCCTTGCGGTCGTAGCGATGGAACGAGTCGCCCTCCGCGATCGCCGCCTTGATGCCCTCGCGCTCGAAGATGTACTGGAACGTGCGGGTGATCGAGGACGTGCCCGCGCCGGATGAACCGGTGACGGCGATGATGGGATGCTTGGTCGACATTAGAGACCTCCGAACAAGTCCGGCACGCCGGACCTGTTCACCGGGATTGGGCGACGGTCATGAGGGCCAAGGGAAGGGTTGGGACCCTTCGCTTTCCAATCTGGCCCCCTTGGCTAGCATTTTGACGTTGACCTCACGACGGGGCGAAGAGCGACCGCTCCCGGAAGAGCGGCGACGTGTACGGCTGGTCGAGACCGGTCGCGTGCTCCTGATGGTAACGCTCGATGCGCTCGACCTCGTTCTTCGAGCCGAGGATCACCGGTACGCGCTCGTGCAGCTCGGCGGGTTGCTCCTCGAGCAGCCGCCCCCGCCCGGTCGAGGCGGCGCCGCCCGCCTGCTCGACGATCATCGCCACCGGGTTCGCCTCGTAGAGCAGGCGCAGCCGCCCGGGTTTGGCGGGGTCCTTGGTGTCCTTCGGGTACATGAACAGACCGCCGCGGACGAGGATGCGGTGCACCTCGGCGACGAGCGAGGCGATCCAGCGCATGTTGAAGTCGGCGTTGCGTGGACCGCTCCGGCCCGCCACGCACTCGGCAACGTAGCGCCTCACCGGCGGCTCCCAGAAGCGCTCATTCGAGGTGTTGATCGCGAACTCGCGCGTGTCCTCCGGAATGCGCATGCCGGGATGCGTGAGGATGAACTCGCCGAAGCCGCGATCGAGCGTGAAACCGTGTGTGCCGCGCCCCACGGTGAGCACGAGCATCGTCGTGGGGCCGTAGATCGCGTAGCCGGCGCAGACCTGCTGCGTACCGGGCTGCAGGAAGTCGCGCGCCTGCGGCCGGTCGACGCCGGGAGGCGCGCGCAGCACCGAGAAGATGCTGCCGACCGAGACGTTGACGTCGATGTTGGACGAGCCGTCGAGCGGGTCGAAGGCGAGCAGGTACCTGCCGCGCGGGAAGGCGTCGGGAATCGGGTAAGGCTCCGCCATCTCCTCGGACACCATTCCCGCGAGGTGCCCGCCGTACTCGAGCGTGCGCAGGAAGACTTCGTTCGCCCCGATGTCGAGCTTCGCCTGGCGCTCGCCCTGCACGTTGGTGGAGCCGGCCTCCCCCAGCGTGCCATCGAGCGCGCCGCGGCCGACCATGAAGCCAACGCGCTTGCACGCGATCCGGATGTGGTTGAGGAGCGCGGTGAAGTCGCCGGTCGCCTGCGGCGCCCGGCGCTGCTCCTCCATGATGAACTCGGTGAGCGTCTTCTCGCGCGTGACCATCTTCGTGCCTCCCCGGCCGGCGCGCGCCTTCAGGCGGCGCGCTCGAGCGATCCGCCGGACGCGGCGGCGTGCAGCCGCGCCAGCGCGGCGAGCGTCAGCCACTTCGCCCCAATCCGCTCCTGCGCGGCGGCGTCGACTGGTGTGCGGGGATCGCCGAGGCTGTGCAGCACCAGGTCCGCGCCGCGGAAGTCCTGGGTCGCGGTCCAGATCGTCGGCGTCACGACCGTAAAGAGTCCTGCCGCCTTCGCGGCCCGGACGCCGTTGCCGGAGTCCTCGAACGCGACGCACGAAGAGGCCGGCACTCCGAGCTCCGCGAGCGTGAGGTTATAGATGTCGGGTGCGGGCTTCTTCGTCTCGACCTGGTCGCCGCAGGCGATCACGGCGAAATCGCGCAGTGTCTCGGGCCCGAGGTTCGAGGCGACCAGCGCTTCGACGTTCGCGGCGGTCGTCGTCGACGCAATGGCGAGCCGCACGCCTGCCTCCTTCGCCTCGCGGATCAGCCGCGCGACGCCGGGCCGGAACCGCGCGCGCCCGTCGGCGATCAGCTCGGTGAAAAGCCGCGTCTTCTCGCGGTGGATCGCCGGAACGAGCTGACGGAGGCGCGCGCGCTCGGACTCGGCCACATCGAGGGTCTCGACGTAGTGCGCGACGCGCTCCTTCCCCCCGGAGATGGAAAGGAGCTCGGCATACTGCTGCGGACCCCAGTCCCACCAGAGCTCGAACTGGATGAACGCGGCGTTGAACGCCTGGCGATGCGTCTCCTCGGTGTCGGCCAGCGTGCCGTCGACGTCGAAGATCAGCGCTTGCAGGGTCATTCGGACCTCCTCACGGTTGACGGTCAGTGCACCACCGGGTCCAGCTCGCCGCGCACGTAGCGCTCGGCCATCGTGTCGAGCGCGATCGGCGCGATCTTGTCGGCCTGCCCCGCGCACCCGAACTGCTCGAACCGCTGCTTGCAGATCGCCTTGGCGGCGAGCATCGCGTCCTTGAGGGGCTTGCGCGGATCGAAATCGTCGGGGTGCTGCGCCAGGTAGCGGCGCATCGCGCCGGTCATGGCGAGCCGGATGTCGGTATCGATGTTGACCTTGCGCACGCCGTGCCGGATGCCTTCGCGGATCTCCTCGACCGGCACGCCGTAGGTCTCCTTGATCTTGCCGCCGAACTCGCGGATGACGTCCAGCCACTCCTGCGGCACCGATGAGGAGCCGTGCATCACTAGGTGCGTGTTGGGAATGCGCTCGTGGATCGCCTTGATGCGCCCGATCGCGAGAATGTCGCCGGTCGGCTTCCGAGAAAACTTATACGCACCGTGTGACGTGCCGATGGCGATCGCCAGCGCATCGACGCCGGTCTTCTTCACGAAGTCGGCCGCCTGCTCCGGATCGGTGAGAAGCTGATCGTGCGAGAGCTTGCCCTCCGCGCCCGAGCCGTCCTCTTTTCCGGCGGTGCCAGTCTCCAGCGAGCCGAGCACGCCGAGTTCGCCCTCGACCGAGACGCCGACGGCGTGCGCAATCTCCACCACCTTGCGGGTGACGGCGACGTTGTAGTCGTAGGGCGCGGGCGTCTTCATGTCTTCCTTCAGCGACCCGTCCATCATGACGCTCGTGAACCCGGAGCGAATTGACTTCTGACAAACCGCGGGACTCCCGCCGTGGTCCTGGTGGATCGCGACCGGGATGTGCGGGTACTGCTCGGCCGCCGCGAGCACCATGTGGCGCAGGAACGCCTCCCCGGCGTACTTCCGGGCGCCGGCCGAGCCCTGCATGATCACCGGGCTGGAGGTCTCGTCGGCCGCCTGCATGATGGCCTGAATCTGTTCCAGGTTGTTGACGTTGAAGGCGGGGATGCCGTAGGCGTGCTCAGCGGCATGGTCCAGAAGCTGGCGCATGGAAATCAGAGCCATGGTGCGCCTAGACCGCCTTGCCGCGGAAGATCACCATCGCCGCGCCTTGCGTCTGCTTCCGCTTGTCGTAGCCGACCAGACGGACGTGGTTGCCAGGGTGGGTCTTGTGGCACGCCGCCGCCTCAGCGAGCACTTGCTCCGCGCGCGTCTCGCCGAACATCGGCAGCTTCCACATGTACCAGTACGAGCCGTCCGCGTTCTGCGGCTCGGTGTGCTCGATCGCCGGCGACCAGCCGCGCTTCACGAGATAGTCGACCTGCGCCCGGATCCGCTCCGGCGACATCGCCGGCAGGTAGGAGAAGGTCCCGAACTTGCGGCTCGCCGGGTCGCCCAGGCTCGATTTGTAGTCCTGCATCGTAGCGGTGCTCATGCCGTTCTCCTACGCAGCTTGCGCGACGTCGAGCGTGTCGACGGTGTCGAACTCGAACTTGATCTCTTTCCAGGTCTCCATCGCGGCCTTGAGCTCCGGGCTCGACTTGGCCGCCGCGACCAGGATCTCCTTGCCTTCCTTCTCGAGGTCGCGGCCCTGGTTGCGCGCTTCGACGCAGGCCTCGAGCGCGACCCGGTTCGCCGCGGCGCCCGCCGCGTTGCCCCAAGGGTGGCCGAGCGTGCCGCCGCCGAACTGGAACACCGCGTCGTCGCCGAAGATTGCGAGCAGCGCCGGCATGTGCCAGACGTGGATTCCGCCGGAGGCCACCGCGAACGCGCCGGGCATCGAGCCCCAGTCCTGGTCGAAGAAGATCCCGCGCGAGCGGTCCTCCTTGACATAGCGCTCGCGCAAGAGGTCGATCCAGCCGAGCGTCGCCTGCCGGTCGCCCTCGAGCTTCCCGACCACGGTGCCAGTGTGAAGGTGGTCGCCGCCGGAGAGCCGCAATGCCTTAAGCATCACGCGGAAGTGGATGCCATGGTGGCGATCGCGATCGATCACCGCGTGCATCGCGCGATGGATGTGCAGCAGCATGCCGTTCTCGCGACACCAGTTCGCGAGTCCAGTGTTCGCGCAGAATCCGCCGGTGAGGAAGTCGTGCATGATGATCGGCATGCCGAGTTCCTTGGCGAACGCGGCGCGCTTGTACATCTCCTCCGGGGTCGGCGCAGTGACATTCAAGTAGTGGCCCTTGCGCTCGCCGGTTTCGGCCTCAGCCTTGCGGATCGCCTCGGCGACGAAACTGAACCGGTCGCGCCAGCGCATGAACGGCTGCGAATTGACGTTCTCGTCGTCCTTGGTGAAGTCGAGCCCACCGCGCAGGCACTCGTACACCGCGCGGCCGTAGTTCTTCGCCGACAGGCCGAGCTTCGGCTTGATGGTGCAGCCGAGCAGCGGCCGGCCGTACTTGTCCATCTTGTCGCGCTCGACCTGGATGCCATGCGGCGGACCGCCGCACGTCATCACGTAGGCGATCGGGAAGCGCACGTCCTCGAGCCGCAACGCGCGGATCGCCTTGAAGCCGAACACGTTGCCGACGAGCGAGGTAAAGACGTTTACCACCGACCCTTCCTCGAAGAGGTCGATCGGGTAGGCGATGAAGGCGTAGAAGCAGGTTTCGTCGCCGGGCACGTCCTCGATGCGGTAGGCGCGGCCCTTGTAGTGCTCGAGGTCGGTCAGCAGGTCGGTCCAGACCGTCGTCCACGTGCCGGTCGACGACTCGGCGGCGACGGCGGCGGCCGCCTCCTCGCGCGGAACGCCCGCCTGCGGCGTGATCTTGAAGCAGGCGAGGAGGTCGGTGTCCTTCACCTGGTAGTCGGGTTCCCAGTAGGTGTGGCGGTACTCCTTGACGCCGGCGCTGTAGGCCTTGCCCATCGGTCTTCTCCGGTTCGTTGGCGCTCGTTCGCGGTGCCCAGACTGTAGGGCCGCTGATGCATAAGAGATAGTCACGATTTCTTATGCATCTGATAAGCTTTTACTGATACTTCGCCGGGAGGCCCCGCCATGCCGATGCGTCGCGTCACCCTGCGCCAGCTGCACGTCTTCGAGGCCGTCGCGCGCCACCTGTCGTTCTCGCGCGCCGCGGCGGAGCTCCATCTCACCCAGCCGGCCGTGTCGATGCAGGTCAAGAGCCTCGAGGCCGAAGCCGGCTTGCCGCTCGTCGAGCAGATCGGCAAGAAGATCCACCTCACCGAGGCGGGTCGGGAGCTGGAGGCGCGCGCCCACGCGATCGACCGCGAGCTGCGCGCCGCCGAGGAGGCCCTGGGCGCGATGCGGGGCCTCACCCAGGGGCGGCTCACCATTGGGCTCGTGTCGACCGCCAAGTACTTCGCGCCGGAGCTGCTCGGGCGGTTCCTGAAAGCGCATCCCGGCGTGGCGGTGAAACTGGAGGTCGACAATCGCGAGGCGATGATCGGGCTGCTCGCCGGCAACGAGGTCGACCTCGCGATCATGGGCCGGCCGCCGCAGAACATGGCGACCGTCGCGGAGGGCTTCGCGCCGCACCCGCACGTGATCATCGCGCCGCCCGATCATCCGCTCGCGGGCCAACGCCGCATCCCGCTCGAGCGGCTGGCCGAGGAGACGTTCGTGATCCGCGAGCCCGGCTCGGGCACCCGCGGTCTGCTCGAGCGGCTCTTTGCCGAGCACAGGCTCGCGCTGAAGGTGAGCATGGAGATGGCCTCGAACGAGACGATCAAGCAGGCGGTGATCGCGGGCATGGGCGTCTCGCTCCTGTCGCTCCACACCGTCGGCCTGGAACTGGCGACGCGACGGCTCGTCATCCTCGACTTCGCGGGACTCCCGATCGTGCGCAAGTGGCACGTCGTGCACCTGGCGCAGAAGCGGCTGTCTCCCGTTGCCCAGGCGCTGAAGGCGTACCTGCTCGCCGAGGGCGGCCGCCATCTCGCCGCGCTCGAGGCGCCCGCGCGAAGATCGCCGCGCGCCCCGGCGCGCCGGGCGAGTTCTCCTTAGCGTTTTCCGGGAATCACGCGCGCCTTACGAGCGGTACACAATCCGGGGGCGCCTCGTCGGCGAGGTACGTCGCGATCCTTCCGCGCAGCACCGGCACACCATCGTCGCGGCCGACCTCGATCGCGTAGTGCGTGAGCGGCAGCGCCGCGCCATCGAGGCGCACCGACGCAACCAGGGGCGCCTCCGCCGGGATCCGCTCGGCGAAGAAGGCGAGATCGCGCAGCGCGACAAGGTAGCCGACCCGCGGCCCGGCACCGCGTGAATCGCGCGAGCGCCGGACGGCCTCCCACAGCGCCGCGGTCTGCGCCGCCGCTTCCACGGCGGCGAAGGCGGGCACGCTGCCTCCGACGACGAGCGCACAGGCGGCCGGAATCCGCGCCTCGCAAACCAGGCCTTCGGGCATCTCGCCGATGATCGAAGTGACGAAGCGCATCGGCGGTTGCTGCGGGAGCAAGGTTTCGATGGGCGCGCCCTGCCCCGCCCCCGTCATCCGATGCGCCATCGTGCCGGCCAGCGCCTGGGGATGACCGAGGCCGAGTTCGCCGTTCGCGACGAGCGCACCATCGCGCCTCAACTCGAAACTCACGCGCTCTCCGTCACGGCGGCGTGTGGCAAGCGTCAGGCGATCGCCGGGCGCGACGAGCTGCCGCAACCGGAGGAACGGGATCGTGCAAAGCGGCAGCGGACGTTGCGACTCGCGCGAGAGCTGCTCGACAACAAGCGCGAGCAGCGCGACGGCGGGAAGGATCGGCCGCCCCGGAAAGTGTCCTTCGCAGTAGGCGGCGGGGACGGCGAAGGTCGCGGTCATGCGCGGGTCGCGACGATCGCGGCGACGACGAACGACGGGAAGACCTCACGAATCGCGGCGATGTCCGGGAAGACCTGCACGTCCGTGAACCCGTTCGCCTCGAGCGCCGCGCGCCACTGTTCGGGCGTCAGGAACCCGCCGTTCGGGCGCCACGGCGGCGCGAGCACCGGGTCACGGAACGTGCCCAGCAGGTTGAAGACGAACTCGACGTAGACCGGCCGGCCCGTAAACGGCCGCACGCACTCCGCGATCGCCAGCACGCCCCGGTCGACGAGCGCCGCCCGCACTTCCGCGAGCGTCGCTGCCAGGTCGCGCGCGACGTGCAGGACGTTGACGCCGAAGACGAGCGCGCAACTCGCGGGGCGCACACCAGCCTGGGCAAACGGCCGGTCGATGTCGAGCGTGTGGAACTCGAGCGGCGCGCCGCGGAAGCGGGCGCGCAGCGTCCGCTCGGCACGGCGGAGGAACATTGCCGAATGGTCGGTGACCCGGTACCGCGATACCTCGTTCGCGCGGCCCGTCGCCCCGATCCGCTCGAGCAGCGCCTCGGCACCGCTGCCGAAGCCGGCGCCGAGCTCGAGCACCTCCCCGCCCTGCCGCGGCAGGGCCCGCGCCGCCGCGACCGCGCCGATCGCGTTCGCGACACCATAGAGCGGATTGGCGTTGGAGAAGTACTTCGACCACGCGACCACGCCTTCGGGCCCGAAGAGCGCCTGCTCGCCGGTGATCTCGCCCCGCAGGACGGCCGCGTAGGCGTCTGCCGCGAGTGCCGCGATCCGGTACGACGGCAGGCATCGCTCGTCGATCGCCGCCTGCGCCGCGAGCAGTTCGTCCGGGTCAAGGGCCGGGAGCGCGCGGTCGATCCGATACCGGGCGGCGTCACCGTCGGCCGTCAGGCGATCAGCCCAGCCGCGTGCCGCGAGCGTCCGCAGCAGCCACGCCACCGGCGCGCGCGCGACGGTCGGGTCGAGTTTCGCGCGCTCGATCGCTTCATCCACCGTTGCGCCGTCGGCGCAGGCGCGCTCGAGCCCCGCCGCACGGACCGACTTGAGCGCGAGGCGCGCGACGTACTCCTCGAGCAGCTGACTCGAGCGGACAAAGGTCTCGTCGAAGAGCGGCAGGATCTCGGGCGGGATCAGCCGCACCCGCTCGTCTGCCTGGGATGGTCTGTCTCCGATCGGCGACAGCATGGGCGGACGCCTCGAAAATGTTGAGTCTAACGCCTGCCGCCCTGCAGCGCGTCCAAGACAAACACTCCGGTCGCGGCGCCAATCCGTGCGCGCGCGACGCTGACCGTGCGGTCGCCCTTGTTAGAATGGGAATTGCGGAATCCTTTTTGCGCACGCTCTTGACTCCCCTCATCGTCACTGCGTACACCGGCGTCAACTGCCTCGGCGAAGGCGTGGACGCGTGGTGGAGCGCGCTGCGCAGCCGCGGCTCGGGCCTGCGAGCGTGCGCGTTCGAGGACGCCGCGCTCGAAACTTTCGTCGGCCAGGTGGACGGCGTCGAGCGCGTGAGGCTGCGCGCGGAGCTGGCGTGGTTCGACTGCCGCAACAATCGCCTCGCGCAGCTCGGGCTCGAGCAGGACGGCTTCGCGGACGCGGTTTCGGCCGCACGCGCGCGCTACGGACCGCACCGCATCGCCGTCGTCCTCGGCACGAGCACCTCGGGCGTGGGAGCGACCGAGCACGCGTACCGTCACCGCGATCCGGTTACCGGCGCGCTGCCGGCGGACTTCCATTACATCGAGACGCAGAACACGTTCTCGCTCGCTGCGTTCGTGCGGCGCACGCTCGACCTCGGCGGCGTGGCGCACGTCGTGTCGACGGCGTGCTCGTCGAGCGCCAAGGTCTTTGCCAGCGCGGCGCGGCTGATCGACTCCGGGCTTGCCGACGCCGCCCTCGTCGGCGGCGTCGACAGCCTCTGCCTTACCACGCTCTACGGCTTCCGTTCGCTGGACCTGCTATCGAGGGAGCCCTGCCGTCCGTACGATGCCGAGCGGACCGGCATCTCGATCGGCGAGGGCGCCGGCTTCGCGCTGCTCGAGCGCACGGGGGAGGGCGTCGCGTTCGTCGGCGTCGGGGAGAGCGCCGACGCCTACCACATGTCGACGCCGCATCCCGAGGGCCTCGGCGCGCGGCTCGCGATGGAGCGCGCGCTCGCCTCGGCGTCGGTCGCGCCGGAGGAGATCGGTTACGTGAACCTGCACGGCACAGCGACGCGCACCAACGACGCCGCGGAAGGCCGGGCGGTGCGCGATGTCTTCGGGTCGCGCACGCCGTGCAGCGCGACGAAGGGCGCGCACGGCCATCTCCTCGGCGCCGCGGGAATCACGGAGGCGATCGTCGCGATCATGAGCCTCGAACGCGGCTGGCTGCCGGGCACCGCCAACACCCGCGCGCTCGACCTCGCGTGCGGCTGCCACGTTCTGCTGCAGGGCGAGCCGGCCGGCGCGCGCTACGTGCTCTCGAACTCGTTCGGCTTCGGCGGCAACAACTGCAGCCTGGTGTTCGGGCGAACGCCTTGACAACTCCGGCAACGACGACGCGCAGTGGCATCTGGCGCCCGACGCATCGGGTGAGCTGATGGCGGTCCACGTCGATGGCATCGGCCTCCTCGCCCCCGGGCTGCTCGGATGGCCTGCCGCGCGCGCGGTCCTTTGCGGCGAGGTGCGCTACGAGGCGGGCGAGATGCCGCGACCGAGCGCCGACCTGCTGCCGCCGGCGGAGCGGCGCCGCTGCGGCGACATCGTCCGGCTCGCACTCCACGTCGGCGCCGAAGCGCTCGCAGCGAGCGGTGCGCCCGCGGCCGATCTCCCCACCGTCTTCACCTCCGCGTCGGGCAACGGCGAGGTGCTGCACCAGATCTGCGAGACCCTCGCGGGGCCGGTGCGCGATGTCTCGCCGACCCGGTTCCACAACTCCGTCCACAACGCGCCGGCGGGCTACTGGAGCATCGCCACGGGTTCCCGCGAGGCGTCGACCAGCCTTTGCGCCAATCAGGGCAGCTTCGCCGCGGGCCTGCTCGAAGCCGCGCTCCAGTCCGCGGCCGAGCGTCGGCGGGTGCTGCTCGTGGCCTACGACGCGCCGAACCCCGCGCCGCTCGCCGCCGCCATTCCGATCGTCGCGCCGTGCGGCATCGCATTGCTCCTCGCCCATGAGCCTTCGGCGGCAAGCCTCGCGCGGCTCGAGCTCGGGCTGGCCACCGACGGAGCAGTCACGTCGCTCGCGGATGGCGGCCTCGAGCGCCTGCGGACCGGAAACTCCGCCGGGTGTGCGCTGCCCCTGCTCGCGGCGCTTGCGGGGCGGCAGGCCGCGCAGCTGCTCATCGAATACCTGCCGGGGCTGTGCCTCGCCGTCACCATTGAGCCGTCCGCCCTGTCGGCGGCGTAACGCGTCGGCGGGAAGCGGGACGAAGCGGGCGCACACGAGGCGCGCACTATAATCGGCCGGGCGTTCGTAACGAGGAGCGGGAGATGGCGAAAGTCGCGTTCATCGGTCTCGGGGTCATGGGCGCCCCCATGGCCCGCCATCTTGCGAAGGCGGGACACGACGTCACGGTCTACAACCGCACCCGCGCGAAGGCCGAGGCCTGGGTCGCGAGCCACGGCGGGCGGCTCGCTGCGACGCCGGCGCGCGCGGCCGACGGCGCGGAGCTGGTGTTCTCTTGCGTAGGCGACGATCCGGATCTGCGCGACATCACGCTCGGAGCGGAAGGGTCCTTCGGCGCGATGGCAAAGGGCGCGATTCATGTCGACCACACCACCGCGTCGGCGCAGGTGGCGCGCGAGCTGGCGACCGAAGCAGGCAAGCGGGGATTCCACTTTCTGGACGCGCCGGTCTCGGGCGGACAGTCGGGCGCCGAGAACGGCGTACTGACCGTCATGGTCGGCGGCGATGCGCAGGCGTTCGAGCGCGCGCGACCCCTCATCACGCATTTTGCGCGCGCAGTGACGCTGATCGGCCCGTCCGGCGCCGGACAGCTCGCGAAAATGGTCAACCAGATCTGCGTCGTCGGCGTCGTGCAGGGCCTCGCGGAGGGCATCGACTTCGGCTTGCGCGCGGGGCTCGACGTGAAGCTCGTGCTCGACACGATCTCGAAGGGCGCCGCCCAGTCGTGGCAGATGGAGAACCGCGGCGCCACGATGCTCGCCGATAAGTTCGACTTCGGCTTCGCGGTGGACTGGATGCGCAAGGATCTGCGCATCTGCCAGGAGGAGGCCGCGCGCAACGGCGCCGCCCTGCCCGGGACGCGTCTGATCGACGGGTTCTTCGCCGAGATCCAGCGGCTGGGCGGCGGTCGCTGGGACACCTCGTCGCTGCTGCGGCGGCTGCGGAAGAACGCGTGATCGCAATGCCTTTCACCGCGCCGGCCGAGTACGCCGGCGCGGTGCAGCCGCCGAACGCGCCGATCTCCTCGGCGCTGTGGTTCGTGTTCCGCGAGAGCGATCTGCTGGTGTCGTCGGGTGGCGCACCGCAGCTGCCCGTGATCCTGCACCCCGAGGCGCTGGGCTTCGAGGCGGGCCACGTCCAGTATCTCGGCCGGCTCGGACCCGAGCACTGCTACGCCTGCGACGTCGGCGCGAGCGTGCCGGCAGCGCAGGGCTGGGAGTGGCGGGGCTTGCGGTCGCTCTTCTCGCGCCTTCCGGACGCGCAGTTCGCGCTCGCCGGCCGCGCGCTGCAGCTGGTTGACTGGGACCGCACGCACGGCTACTGCGGCCGCTGCGGGACGCCGACGGCGCTGCGCGACAGCGAGCGCTCGCGGGAATGTCCGGGGTGCGGGCTCGTCGTCTATCCGCGCATCGCTCCGGCCATTATGGCGCTCGTCCGGCGCGGGCCCGACGAGATCCTGCTCGGCCGCTCGCACCGCTTCCCGCCCGGGATGCACAGCGCGCTCGCCGGCTTCGTCGAGCCCGGCGAGACGCTCGAACAGTGCCTCGAGCGCGAGGTGCTCGAGGAAGTCGGCATCGCGGTCGAGAACGTGCGGTATTTCGCGAGCCAGCCCTGGCCGTTCCCCCACTCCCTGATGATCGCGTTCACCGCGGACTGGAAAAGTGGCGAAATCCGCGTCGATCCGCTTGAAATCGAGTCGGCGCAGTGGTTTAACATCCGCGAGCTGCCGCCGCTCCCGCAGCCGATCAGCATTTCGCGGCTGCTGATCGACGCGGTGGTGGCCGACATGATCGGCCGCTTGACCTGACTCGAAGGACCTGACTCGAAGGACCTGACTCGAGGACGCGCAATGGACGGACTCCACGTCCTCGCCAACCTGTACCGCTGCCGCGGAGCGGCGCGCTGCCTGACCGACGCCGCGGCGCTGCGCGAGCGATGCATCGCCGCGATCGAGCGCGCGGGGCTCACGGTCCTCGGCGACCTGTTCCGCCAGTTTCCAGGCAGCGACGGCGCGCCGGATCCGTCGGCGGGCGTGACGGGGTGCGTGGTGCTGGCCGAGTCGCACGTCGCCATCCACACCTGGCCGGAAATCGCGTGCGTCACCCTGGACGCGTACGTCTGCAACTATTCGCGCGACAACACCGAGCGCGCGCGTGCGCTGGTGGACGAGCTGACCGCGCTTTTCGACCCCGAAGACTGCGTCCGGCACGACGTGCCGCGCGGCCGCCCGGTCAAGCGCAACAAGCGCGCGGCCTGACCGCCGTCGCTCAGCCGGAACCCGGACTCGCGACGAGCACGGCCCGCGCGCGCGCAGGCATTCCCGTGAACCGGAAGTCCGGCTCCGGCACGCGCCCGCCCACGATGTCCGCGATCGCCTGCCCGGAGCCGCACGCGAGGGTCCAGCCGAGCGTGCCGTGGCCGGTGTTCAGGAAGAGGTTCGGGTAGCGCGTGCGTCCGACGCACGGCACGTTGGAGGGCGTCGCCGGCCGCAGTCCGGTCCAGAACTCCGCGCGGGCAGGATGTCCGGCGCCCGGAAACAGGTCGAAAGCGCGGCGCGCGATCGCTTCGCAGCGCACGGCGTTCCCTTCGGTGTTGTAGCCGTCCATCTCCGCGGTGCCGGCAACGCGGAGCCGGTCGCCGAGCCGCGCGAAGACCAGCTTGTGCGCGACGTCCGTGAGGCTCACGGTGGGCGCTTCGTCGCCGGCATCGAGCGGCACCGTGATCGAGTAGCCCTTCAGGGGATAGACCGGAATCGAGATGCCGAGCGGCGCCAGGACGAGCGGGCTGTAGCTCCCGAGCGCGACGACGTAGGCATCCGCCGCCATCGGATCGTCGCGACCCGTCGCGTCGGCGAGCACGACGCCTCGCACGCGACCGCCCTCGACCCCGATGCGCTTGATGGTCCGACCGTACTCGAACCGCACACCCTGCTCTGCAGCGCGCTGCGCCAGCCGCTGGGTGAACTTGCACGCATCGCCCGACTCATCGTCCGGCGTGTAGATGCCGCCGACGATCCGGTCGGCCGCGTGACGCATCGCCGGCTCGATCGCGATGCACTCCTCGGCCGTCTTCGCCTCGGCCGCGCACCCATGGCGGCGCATCCGCTCCGCCTGCCCGGCGGCCCGCTGGTACGCCTGATCGTCGGTGTGAAATGCGAGGATGCCGCGCGCGAGGTGGTCGTACTCGAGGCCGGTGTCGCGCCGGAGCTCGCGCAGGAGCCGGCGGCTGTAGAGGGCGAGCGCGAGGAGCTGCCGCGTGTTCTCGCGGTTGCGGAACGGCAGGCATTCGAAGAGGAACCGCGCGCCCCACGCCCATTGACTCCACTCCGCGCGCGGCCGGAAGACGAGCGGCGCGTCCTCGCGGCCGAGCCATTGCAGGAGCTGCGCCGGCACGCCCGGGTGGGCCCACGGCTCGGCGTGGCTCGCCGAGATCTGCCCGCCGTTCGCGAAGCTCGTCTCGAGCCCCGCGGTGCCCTGCCGTTCGATCACGGTGACCTCGTGACCGGCGCGCACCAGATACCAGGCGCTCGCCGTGCCAACGACGCCCGCGCCGAGGACGATTACCCGCATGCGGCGCCTCTTGCCAATGTCATGACAAAAGCGTACACGCAGTCGCGCGCGGGTGCAGCCCGGAACGAAAACGGCCGCCTTGCAGGCGGCCGTTTTCCACGCAGCGGCGCGGTTACTTGCCGGTGTAGGCGACGACCCGCTGGCGCTGCTCGCCGAGGCCCTGGATTCCGAGCGTCATCACGTCCCCCGGCTTGAGCCAGACCGGCTCGGGCTTCTTGCCCATGCCGACGCCCGGCGGCGTCCCGGTGGTGATGATGTCGCCCGGCATCAGCGTCATGTACTGCGACAGGTGGGAGACGATCCTCGCGACCGAGAAGATCATCGTGCGCGTGTTGCCGGTCTGCATGCGCTCGGTGTTCACGTCGAGCCACATTTCCAGGGTCTGGGGATTCGGGATCTCGTCGGTGGTCACCAGCCACGGGCCGATCGGGCCGAACGTGTCGCAGCCCTTGCCCTTGTCCCACTGGCTCGTCGCCATCTGGAACGAGCGCTCGGACACGTCGTTCACGATGCAGTAGCCGGCGACGTGCTCGAGCGCCTTCTCCTCCGGCGCGTACTGCGCCTTGGTGCCGATCACCACGCCGAGCTCCACCTCCCAGTCGAGCTTGATCGAGCCGCGCGGCTGCACGACGTCGTCGTTCGGCCCGCTGATCGAGGTGGTGGCCTTCATGAACACCACCGGTTCGGACGGCACCGGCAGCCCCGACTCCGCGGCGTGGTCGCTGTAGTTCAGGCCGATCGCGACGAACTTCGTGATGCCGGTGTACGGCACGCCGAAGCGCGGCTCGGTCTTGATCAGCGGCAGCGACTCCGGCCTGATCTTGCGCAGCCGCGCGAGCCCCTTGGGCGAGATCGTGTCCTGGTCGATGTTCGAGAGCATGCCGGACAGATCGCGCAGCATGCCCTGCGAGTCGATCATCCCCGGCTTTTCGTAGCCGTTCTTGCCCCAACGACACAGCTTCATTTTCTAGTTCTCCAGGTCTAGCGATGCAGTGAAGGCCGCGCCATACGGCCCTTAGATCGTCATGCCGCCATCCACCGAAAAGGCGACGCCGGTCGCGAACGAGGACTCGTCCGAGGCGAGGTAGATGAGCAGCGGGGTGATGTCGTCGACGGTCGCGAGCCGGCCCATCGGCTGGCGCGCGACGAAATCCTTGCGCGCCTGCACCGGGTCGGCGAAGGCGTTGATGCGCCCCTGCAGGCTCGGCGTGTCGACGGTGCCGGGACAGACCGCGTTGCAGCGGACGCCCTGCCGGACGTAGTCGGCGGCAATCGCCTTCGTGAAACCGAGGACCGCGGCCTTCGTGGTGCCGTAGGCGAGGCGGTTCGGCAGCCCGCGCAGGCTCGAGGCAACCGACGCCATGTTGATGATCGAGCCCTTCTGCCGCCCGAGCATCCCGGGCAGGAACGCCCGCGTCACGCGGTACATCGACTTGATGTTGAGGTCGAAGCTGCGGTCCCAGTCCTGCTCGCTGCATTCCATGATCGTGCCGTGATGCACGATCCCGGCGCAGTTGAACACGACGTTGACGTCGCCCGCTTCCTTCGCGACGCGCTCCACGGCCCCGGAGTCGGTGACATCGAGCACGCGCGTGGTCACGCCGGGCGTGCCCTCGAGCGATCGCAGCGCCTCGGCGTTGACGTCGGTCGCCCAGACTTGCGCGCCTTCGGCGGCGAACGCGATCGCCGCCGCGCGTCCCATGCCCTGCCCGGCCGCCGTGATGAAGGCGCGTTTGCCCTTCAGCCGGTCGCCCACTTGTCGTGTCCTCCTTGCAGGTGTTGTTGTCGCGGGAACGGATGATTATAGCAGCGCGATCCGCGGAATCGACCCCTTTTCACTCTCCGGAACGCCGGAAAACCCTGCCAGACCAGCCGCTTGCGCAGGTTTTCAGTGGTCCGGACAGCACCCGGGGCGGGTTTGACACTCCCTGGCGATCCGCGTACCGTCCTCCGCCGGAGTCCTCCCGCAAGGGCTCCTCCAAGAAGCCGGCGCAGGCCGGCACCGTGTCGACACAAGGAGGAGAAATGCTGCGTTTCTTTGGCCGTGTGGCGGGCATTGCCGCCACCGCGCTCCTGGCTCTCGCGTCTTCCGGAGCCCTCGCGCAGGAGCGCGTCACCGTGTGGTTCACCCGGGCCTTCTATCCCGCCGAGGATCAGGCGCTGCAGGACGTGATCAAGAAGTACGAGGCGAAAAGCGGGGTCAAGGTCGACCTGTCGCTCTACTCGCCCGAGGACATCGTGACCAAGTCGGTCGCGGCGGTTGAGGCCGGCAATCCGCCGGACGTCGGATTCGGCCTCACCTACGACTTCCGGGTCACCGGCAAATGGGCGTTCGAGGGCAAGCTCGAGAACCTCGACGACGTCATCAAGCCGATCGCATCGCAGTACCTGCCCGGCCCCCTCTCGACCACGTGGCTGCTGAACGGCAAGACCAATCAGCGGGCGTACTACGCCGCGCCGGTCGAGATGCAGCTCATGCACATCAACTACTGGATCGACATGCTCCAGGACGCGGGCTTCAAGGAGTCCGATGTCCCGAACGACTGGAAGGGCTTCTGGAGCTTCTGGTGCGACAAGTGGCAGCCGGCGGCGCGGGCCAAGGGCCAGCGCGTTTTCGCGATCGGTCACCCCGCGAGCGTGCAGGCCTCCGACACGTTCTACAGCTTTCACATGTTCATGAATGCGTACGACGTCGAAATCGTCGACGAGAACGGCAAGCTGATTCTCGACCAGCCGAAGAACCGCGCCGGTCTCGTGAAAGCCCTCGCCGACTACGCGGCGATCGTGAAGAAAGGCTGCTCGCCGGCCTCCTCGGTGAACTGGGGCGATGTCGACAACAACCTGAACTTCGCCAACAAGACAACCGCGATGACGCACAACGCCACCATCTCGATCCCGGCGGCGCAGTTCGACACGATGAACCGCGCGACCTCGACCGCCGAGCAGAAAGAGACCGCGCGGGTCAACTACTATCAGAAGATCCGCACCCGCGGCTTCCCCGAGAAGGCAACCGGCGGCAAGCTGCCGCAGCTCGCTGCGGTCAAGACTGCCGTGGTCTTCGACGCCGCGAAGAACAAGCGGCGCGGCAAGGAGTTCCTCGCGTTCTTCCTCGAGGAAGACAACCTGCAGCCCTACGTCGAGGGCTCGCTCGGCCGCTGGGTGCCGGTGACCAAGCGCGCGTCGGTCGCGCCGTTCTGGACCGACGGCAAGGACCCGCACCGCAAGGCGGTGCAGCAGCAGGTGTCCGAGGGCGTCGTGTTCTTCCCGTTCGTGAAGAACTGGAAGTTCACCATCGCGAATGCGGAGAACGTCTGGGGTCGCGCCACGGCGCGCATCGCCAAGGACGGCGTGTCGGCAGAGAAAGCGGCTGACGAGCTCATCGCCCGGGTCAAACAAATACTCGCGCAATGAACGTGAGCTAAGCGCTCGGGTTCCCCGGGGGCGGCCGAAGGGCCGCCCCCGAACATCCGATGTCCGCAGTCGTCCTTCCAGCGCCCGCGCAGGCACCGCTCAAGAAGGGGATCTCCGAGGAGACCTTCTGGGGCGTCGTCCTGCTGATCCCCTACTTCGTCGTCTTCGCGCTGTTCGTCGTCTTTCCGGTCCTCTACGGCATCTGGCTCGGCTCGAGCCCGACCGCCTACACGAAGCTCTTCCAGGACCCGGTCTTCGTCTCGACGATCGTCAACACGATCGTCTTCCTGCTGGTCGCGGTCAACGTCAAGATGCTGATCGCGCTCGGGCTCTCCGCGTTCTTTCTCCAGGAGAAGGCCTGGATCCGCTGGCTCTCGGTGCTGTTCCTGATCGCGTGGGCCATGCCGTCGATCCCGACGATCCTGTCCTTCCGCTGGATGCTCAACCCGGAATGGGGGATGGTCAACGCACTGCTCTTCAAATGGTTCCAGATTGACGGGCCGGGTTGGCTGACCGAGCGTCACTACGGCCTCGGCTGGGCGATCGTGGTGCACATCTGGAAGTCGCTGCCGTTCTGGACGCTGATCCTGCTCGCCGGGCGGATGGGCATCCCGAAGGACCTCTACGAGTCGGCAGCGGTCGACGGCGCGACGCGGTGGCAGGCGTTCCGCTTCGTGAGCTGGCCGAGCCTGCGCGGCCTGTACCTGACCTGCGTGCTCCTGTCCACGATCTGGAGCCTCGGCGACTTCAACTCCGTCTACCTGCTCACCGGCGGCGGCCCCATCGACTCCACCCACGTGCTCGCCACGCTCGGGATCCGCTATCTCCGCATGGACCAGATCGACGTCGCGCTTGCCTCGATCATCGTGGCCATGCCCGCGATCCTGCCGATGGTCTGGTACATGATGAAGCGGCTTTCGGCCGAGCACACCGCGGACTGACGGCATGAAGTTCATCCGGGACTGGCCGCTGTACCTCGTCGGGATCGCCGTCTTCCTCTGGACGATCATCCCGATCTACCACCTGCTGATCATCGCGCTCACGCCGCAGCAGGAAGCGGTCGCGAGCGGGCTCTTCCCGAAGAACCCGACGCTCCAGAACTTCGAGCTGGTGCTCGGCGCGAAGCACAACATGGTGCAGTACTTCTGGTCGCAGCTCGGCACGAGCGTGTTCATCGCGGTGATGGTGGCTCTGATCACGCTCGTGATCGGCGCCTGCGCGAACTTCGCCATCACCCGTATCCGCATCAAGGGCGGCAGGACGATCACGAACATCGCACTGCTCACGTACCTCATCCCGGCCGCGTTTCTTGCCATCCCGATGTACAAGATCATGGGCGAGTACGGGCTGGTCGACAGCCCCTGGTCGCTCATCTTCGCGATGGTGGCGCTCGCCTCGCCCTACGCCATATGGGTGATGAACCAGGCCTCGACCAAGATCCCGCGCGAGCTGGACGAGGCCGCGAAGATCGACGGCGCGTCCACGCTGCAGATCTTCCGGTTCGTCTACCTGCCGCTGATGGTGCCGACCATGGTCGCGATCGGGACCTACGCGCTGCTGCTCGCCTGGAACGAGTACCTCTACGCGTTCCTGATGCTCGCCACCGAGAGCCGGCTCACGCTGTCGGTCGCGCTCGGCAACTTCCTCGCGTTCGACGACGCGCCGTGGGCGCTGCTGATGGCGACCGGCGTGATCTACGCGCTGCCGCCAACCGCGATCTACTACGCATTCCGCCGGTACATGGTGTCCGGCCTGACGGCGGGCGCGGTGAAGAGCTAAGCGGCGCCGCCGATGGACGAGCTGACCGGGCGCCTCGCGAACTGCTACACCGGCGCGATCCACGACGTGCTGCGGGCGATGGGGCACGAGCGCATCGTGCTCCCCTCGGCAATCCGCCCCCTCGACCCGGCGCACAAGCTCGCGGGACCGGTCTGGACCGCCTCCGGCCACATCGACCGGACCAAGAGCGCACACGACACGCTGCTCGGCTGGACCGGGCTCCTCTCGAAGGCGCCGCCCGGACGGGTGATCGTCTGTCAGCCCCAGAACCACGAGGTCGCGCTGATGGGTGAGCTCTCGGCCGAGACGCTCAAGAACAAGGGCGTGCTCGGCTACGTCGTGGACGGCGGCTGTCGCGACACCGAGTTCATCCTGAAGATCGGGTTCCCGGTGTTCTTCAGCTTCTTCACACCGAGCGACATCGTCGGCCGCTGGATTCCGGACCGCTTCGGTGAGCCGATCACGATCGGCGCGGTGACGATCTGCGATGGGGACTACCTGCTCGGCGACCGTGACGGCGTAGTCGTAATCCCGCGAGCGGTGGCCGCGGAGGCGGTGACGAAGACCGAAGAGGTGATGCAAACCGAGAACAAGGTTCGCACCGCGATCCTCGGCGGCATGGATCCGGTCGAGGCGTATCTGAAGTATGGCAAGTTCTGATCTCCGGCTGGTGCTACTGGCGCCTGACGACAACTGCCTCGTCGTCGCCCAGGCGCTGCGCGCAGAAGACCGCGTGAACATCGACGGCGAGTCGATCGCCGTCGCCAAAGCGATCGGTGTCGGCCACAAGCTCGCACGGCGCGCGATCGCGCGCGGCGAAAAGGTGCTCAAGTACGGCGCGATCATCGGCACGGCGAGTGCGCCGATCGCGCGCGGCGAGCATATCCACACCCACAACCTCGAGAGCGATTACCTGCCGACCTACACGCTCGAGGCCGGGCGGGCCTTCGTGGCGAAGCACGCATGAACGCGAGCGAGCTCCGCGGCTATCTGCGCCCCGATGGCCGCAAGGGCATTCGCAACGTCGTCGCGGTCGCCTACCTCGTCGAGTGCGCGCATCACGTCGCACGCGAGATCGTCGGACGTTTTCGCGAACCCGTCGGGAATGCGCCGCAGAGCGGCTCAGCCGTGCACCTCATCGGCTTTCCCGGGTGTTATCCGAATGCATACGCCGACCGCATGATGCGGCGCCTGTGCACGCACCCGAACGTGGGGGCCGTGCTGCTCGTCTCCCTCGGCTGCGAGAGCTTCAACCGGCGCAAGCTGGAAGAGCACATCCGGGCCTCCGGCCGTCCGGCGGCGACGCTCGTCATCCAGGAGTCCGGGGGGACGCGCCGGACGATCGCGCGCGGCGCCGAGTGGGTCGAGGAATGGCTCAGCGAGCTCGACGCGCAGGTCGCCGTGCCGATGGCCCTGTCCGAGCTGGTCGTCGGCACCGTCTGCGGCGGCTCCGACGGCACCAGCGGCATCACCGCCAACCCCGCGATGGGCCGCGCGTTCGATTTCCTGATCGAGCGCGGCGCCGCTTGCATCTTCGAGGAGACGGGCGAGCTAGTCGGGTGCGAGCACCACATGGCGCGCCGCGCGGCGACGCCGGCGCTCGGCGAGGAGATCATCCGCTGCGTCGCGAAAGCCGCGCGCTACTACGCAACCCTCGGGCACGGCAGCTTCGCGGTCGGCAACGCCGACGGCGGCCTCACCACGCAGGAGGAGAAGTCGCTCGGCGCGTATGCGAAGAGCGGCGCCGCGCGGATCGCGGGACTGCTCAAGCCCGGCGACCTGCCGCCGGCGGGCGGGCTCTACCTGCTCGATGTCGTGCCCGACGGCGAGGTGCGGTTCGGCTTCCCGAACATCAACGACAACGCAGAGATCGCCGAGCTGATCGCGTGCGGCGCCCATCTCGTGTTCTTCTCGACCGGCCGCGGGTCGGTCGTCGGTTCCGCCATCGCCCCGGTGATCAAGGTCTGCGCGAACCCGGAGACTTACCGCAAGCTCGAGGACGACATGGACGTCGACGCCGGCCGCATCCTCGAGGGACGCGGGACGCTCGACGAGGTCGGGCGCGAGGTCTACGAGCTCGCCCTGCGCGTCGCGCGTGGCGCGCCGACGAAATCGGAGTCGCTGGGGCACCAGGAATTCATCCTCACCTACAAGACGTTCGAACCGGCGGGACCGGCCTGTCTTCCGGCCGCCGCCTGATCAGAGCAAAGAGGCAAGCGCATGGCATCGGTCACCCTGTCCCGCGTAAGGAAGACGTACGGCAGCCTGGAGGTCGTCCACGGCGTCGACATCAAGATCGAGGACGGGGAATTCTGCGTCCTGGTCGGACCGTCGGGCTGCGGCAAGTCCACGCTGCTGCGCATGATCGCCGGGCTCGAGGCGATCAGCGGCGGCGAGATCGCGATCGGCGCCCGCGTGGTCAACGACGTCGCGCCGAAGCAGCGCGACATCGCGATGGTGTTTCAGAACTATGCGCTGTACCCGCACATGACCGTGTTCGACAACATGGCGTTCAGCCTCAAGCTCGCCGGCCGGTCGAAGGAGGAAATGGGCGAGCGCGTGGGGTCGGCGGCGAAGATCCTCGGTCTCACCGACTACCTCGAACGCTTCCCGCGCCATCTCTCCGGCGGCCAGCGGCAGCGCGTGGCGATGGGCCGCGCGATCGTGCGCCAGCCGCAGGTGTTCCTGTTCGACGAGCCGCTCTCGAACCTCGACGCGAAGCTGCGGGTGCAGATGCGCACCGAGATCAAGGAGCTGCACCAGCGCCTCAAGACGACGGCGGTGTACGTCACGCACGACCAGATCGAGGCGATGACCCTGGCCGACCGGATCGTGGTCATGAACGGCGGCAACGTCGAGCAGATCGGCGCGCCGCTCGACCTCTACGACAACCCGGCGAACCTCTTCGTGGCGGGCTTCATCGGGTCGCCGGCGATGAACTTCCTGAAGGGCCGGCTGGCGCGCAACGGCGCGGGCCTCGAGGTCGCGCTCGGGGAAGGCGTGCGCATCCCCGCGCCGCCGGGCTTGCGCGCGGAGAACAACGGCCGCGAGGTCACGCTCGGCGTGCGACCCGAGCACCTCGCGGTCCGCGACGGCGGCGTGCCGGCCGAGGTGGTCGTGGTCGAGCCCACTGGCGCGGACACGCTCATCTTCTGCAAGGTGGCCGGCGCCGACGTGACGGCGGTCGTGCGCGAGCGCCACACCTTCCGGCCGGGCGAGACGATCCGCCTCGCGCCGGAGCTGACCTTCCTCTTCGACCCGGCGAGCGGCGCCCGCATCCAGTAGCGGCGTCGCGCTCTGTCCGCGGTTCGTCTTACGAATGCGCGCGGCGGCGCGAACGAGAGGTCGCGGAGCGACCGGCTACAATCGCCGCCGGTTCCGCCCTGCACCGCTTCGCCGAGGAGACGCGCATGACCCTGCCGCTCATCCCGACCACCGTCATCGGGAGCCTGCCCAAACCGACGTGGCTCACCGGCACGTGGTACAGCGTGGTCGAGCGCTGGAACCTCGAGGGCGACGCGCTGAAGGAGGCGATGGACGACGCGACGCGCCTCGCGCTCGCCGACCAGGAGGCGGCCGGAATCGACATCGTGTGCGACGGCGAGCAGCGCCGCTCGACCCATTACACGCACTTCATCCACCAGCTCGGCGGCGTGGACTGCGAGAAGCTGAAAGCCAAGTCCATGCGCGCGGGCAAGTTCACGCAGGAGGTGCCGCGCATCACCGGTCCGGTCACGCTTGCCACGCACCAGGCGGTCGACGACTACCGGTTCCTCCGCCGCCTCACGAACCGGCCGATCAAGATGACGCTGCCGGGGCCGTCGACGCTCGTCGATGGGATGGCCGACGACTTCTACGGCGACGAGCGTGCGCTCGCGCTCGCCTGCGCCGACGCGCTCAACCAGGAGATCCGCGCGCTCGCGGCAGCCGGCTGCGACATGGTGCAACTCGACGAGCCCGCGTTCACGCGGCTGCCCGAGAAGCTCCACGCCTGGGGCGTCGAGGCGATGGACCGCGCGTTCGCCGGCACGACGGTCACGAGCTGTGTACACGTCTGCTACGGCTACCGCGCGCGCCTCGGCAACAAGGAGTGGAAGCACGGCTACGAGGAGATCTTCCCCGCGCTCGCGCGCGCGAAGGTCGACCAGTACTCGCTCGAGTTCGCCGAGCCCAAGCTCGCCGCAAGGCTCCTCGCCGGCCTGCCGGGCAAGATCATCCAGCTGGGCGTAATCGACGTCGGCACCGACGAGGTGGAGCGGCCCGAGACGGTCGCGGCGCGACTGCGCGCGGCGCTCGAAGTGCTGCCGCCCGAGCGGCTGATCGCCGCGCCCGACTGCGGCTGCGTCGCGCGCGACCGCGCCGCGACGCGCGCCAAGCTGCGCGCGCTGGTGCTCGGTACCCAGGCGGTCCGGCTCGAGCTCGAAACGCGGTCGTAGCGGACCCCACGTTTCTCGTCCTTGCGGAAGGCGCGGTGACGCGCCCTCCGCCCAGGGGAGCCTCGCACATGCAACTCTTCACCCCCTTCGAACTCGCCGGGAAGCGGCTGCGAAACCGCATCGTCTTCCCCGCGGTGCTCTCCAACTTCGCGCGCGAGAACCGGGTCACGCCGCGCCTCGTCGACTACTACGCGGAGCGCGCTGTGGGCGGGGCCGCGATGCTGATCACCGAGGGCCTCGCGATCCATCCCTCCAGCGTGCCGCAGCCCAACGTCGCGACCGTGTTCGACGCGGAGAATTTCGACGGCTTCGGGCGTCTCGCCGCAGCGGTCGAGCAGCACGATTGCCGGCTGCTCGGCCAGCTGTGGCACGTGGGCCGCCAGCAGCTCTGGAGCCCGGTCGACGCGCCCGTCGGCGTCTCGGCGCTGCCGGACGCCTACAGCTGGTCGGTACCGCATGTGATGACGGCCGACGAGATCGGCGTCATCGCGCGCTCCTTCATCGACGCAGCGCGGACGCTCCAGCGGGCCGGGTTCTCCGGCGTCGAGTTGCACGGCGGACACGGCTACCTGATCACGCAGTTCCTCTCGCCGTGGTCGAACGTGCGCGACGACGACTACGGCGGCGACGTCGAGGGCCGCACGCGCTTCGTCCGCGAGATCATCGTGGGCATCCGCGCCGAGTGCGGTACTGGCTTCATCGTCGGACTGAAGATGCCGGGCGACGAGCGCGTCCCGGGCGGCATCGACGGCGACGAGGCGGGCCGGATCGCGGCGCGCCTCGCGGCGGCGGGCGGCCTCGACTACGTCGCGTTCGCCCAGGGCAACTTCAGCCCGAGCCTCGAGGACCACACGCCGGACATGCACTACCCGCCGGGGCCCTTCATGACGTTGCAGCGGCGCCTCCGCGGGCACGCGCGGCCGATCCCGGTCCTTGCCCTCGGTCGCGTCCTCGACGCCGCGCACGCCGAGCAACTCCTCGGCGAAGGCGTGGGCGATCTCATCGGCATGGGGCGCGCGCTCGTCGCCGATGCGGCGCTGCCCGCGAAGGCGCTCGCCGGGAAAGCGGCCGCCACCCGTCCGTGCATCTTCTGCAACGTCTGCTGGGCCGAGATCCACGTCGGCAAGCCGATCGCCTGCATCCACAACCCGCATCTGGGCACGCCGGGCGAAGCGTCCTGGCAGCCCGCGCCGGCCGGCCGGAAGCGTCGCATCGTCGTCGTCGGCAGCGGCGTCGCCGGGCTCGAGGCTGCGTGGGTCGCGGCGAGCCGCGGGCACGACGTGACGCTGCTCGGCTCACGCGAAGCCGGCGGCAAGGCGCGGCTCGAATCGCTGCTCCCGGGCCGCGCCGAGGTCGCAAAGGTGTTCGAGTTCCAGCTCGCGCGCGCCCGCGAGGCGGGCGTCGCCTTCGAATCGGGTTCGCCCGCGACCGTCCCGCAGATCGCCGCATTCCGCCCCGACGCCGTCGTGCTCGCGACCGGGTCGAGCATGCGCCGCCCCGCGACGCTCGCGGCGGACAGCGACGCGGGCACGGATGCGTGGACGCTCGTGGCGGGTCTCGGCGTCAAGCCCCGCAAGCGCGCCGGCACTGCGGTCCTCTTCGACCACGACCACGGCGCCGGCGTCTACGCATTTGCGGATCTGCTCGCGTCGATCTACGACCGCCTCGTCATCGTCACGCCGCGCACGCAGCTCGGCCGTAACGTTGCCTACGTCGGGCTGCTCGGGGTGTACCGGCGGCTCTATCGCGCCAAGGTCGAGATCGTCGTCGCCGCCGTGCCGAAGCGTTTCGCCGCGCGGCGCGTCGTGCACGCGAACGCGTTCACCGGGGAGGAGCGCGCGATCGAGGACGTTGCGCTCTTCGCGTACGCGACGCCGCGCCTCGCCGATGACCGGCTCGCCGCGTCGCTGCGCGCACAGGGGCTCGACGTGCGGCTCGCCGGCGACGCGTTTGCGCCGCGGGCGATGCTCGCGGCGGTGCACGAAGGCCATCGCATCGGGAACGAACTCTAGGCCCGCGCGCGATGGTCGAGCGCGCGCTCAACGTCTTCTGGATCCTGCTCGGTGCGGCCGCCGCCGCGCACGCCTGGACGATCGGGCTCACTGGCCCGTCGGGACCGGAGAGCGGCCTCTTCCCGCTCCTCGCCGGGCTGATCGTCGCGGGTGCCGGCGTCGCCCTGCTCCTCCTGCCGTCGCACCGCGCGGGCGCGCCGGCGTGGCCGCGCGGGGCGGCGCGGGGGCGCGTGCTCGGCGTCGTCGCCGGGCTCGCGCTGATGGCGTTCGCCATCCCGCACCTGGGTTTCGCCGCCGCGGCCGCAATCACGATGATCGTGCTGCTCCGGACGGTGGAGCGCTCGAGCTGGATCGGGTCGATCGCGCTCACGATCGGCGCGGTTGCCGGCGTGATGTGGCTCTTCGGCCACGCGCTCGGCATGCCGCTGCCGCGCGGACCCTGGGGCTGGTGAGCCGATGGGCGCGCTCGAGGGCCTCGCCACCGGCTTCGGCGTCATCCTCACGCCGGCGAACCTCTATTACTGCTTCATCGGCAGCCTGGTGGGCACGCTCGTCGGCGTGCTGCCCGGGATCGGTCCGCTGGCGGCGCTCGCGCTGCTGCTGCCGGTGACGTTCACGCTCACGCCGGTCGCCGGGCTGGCGATGCTGGCGGCGATCTTCTACGGCGCGATGTACGGCGGCTCGACCACCTCGATCCTGGTGAACATCCCCGGCGAGGCGGCCTCGGTGGTGACCACGCTCGACGGCCACCAGCTCGCACGGCAGGGACGCGCCGGCGCCGCGCTCGGCATCGCGGCGCTCGGGTCGTTCATCGCCGGCACGGCGAGCCTGGTGCTACTGACCTTCTTCGCCCCGGCGCTCGCGGCGATCGCGATCCGCTTCGGCCCGCCGGAGAACTTCGGGCTGATGGTGCTCGGCCTGGTCTGCACGCTCTACATGATCACCGGCTCGGCGGTGAAGGGCGTGCTGACGATCGCGCTCGGCTTCCTCGCGGCCGCGATCGGCATCGACGTCGTCAACGGTCGCGACCGCTTCACCTTCGGGTCGGTCAACCTCACTGCGGGCATCGAGCTCCTCGCGGTCGTGATCGGACTCTTCGGCGTCGCCGAGATCCTCGCCAACGTCGAGCACCTCGCGCGCAACACGCTGGTGGCGGAGCGCATTCGTGGGCTGTGGCCGACCGCCGCCGACTGGCGGGCGTCGTGGCGGCCGATCCTCCGCGGCAGCGGGCTCGGGTTCCTCCTCGGTCTCGTGCCGGGCGGCGGGCCGGTGACCGCGGCCTTCATGTCGTACGCGGTCGAGCGGCGGATCGCGCGCGACCCCGCGCGATTCGGCAAGGGCGCGATCGAAGGGGTCGCCGGCCCCGAGTCGGCCAACAACGCCGCCGTCGGCGGCAGCATGATCCCGCTGCTGTCGCTCGGCATCCCGGGCAACGCGGTGACCGCGCTCCTGCTCGGCGCACTGGTCATCCAGGGGATCCAACCCGGGCCGCTCTTCATGACCCAGCGGCCCGATCTCTTCTGGGGCGTCGTCGCGAGCATGTATGTCGGGAACGTCTTCCTGCTGCTGCTCAACCTCCCGCTCGTCGGGCTCTGGGTGCAGCTCCTGCGCGTGCCCTACCGGTTCCTGTTTCCGATCGTGCTGCTGCTCGCCGTCGTCGGCACCTACTCGGCGAACAAGAACGTGTTCGACCTGTGGGTGATGCTCGGTTTCGGCGTCGCGGGCTACGCGCTGCGCAAGCTCGAGTACGACTTCGCCCCGTTCGTGATCGCGTTCGTGCTGGCGCCGCTCCTCGAACAGTCGCTGCGCCAGTCGCTCGTCATGTCGCCCGATGGCGCTATGATCCTCGTCCAGAGACCGGTGACCGCGGCGCTGCTCGCGGCGAGCGCGGTCCTGGTCGGCTTGATGCTCCGCCGCAAACAACGATCCAAAGGAGGAAGCACGTGAAAAGGTCCGTATTCGCCTTCGCTCTCGCCGCGGCCGTCGCGGCGCCCCTGGCCGCGCAGACCGCCGACCCGAAGGCGGTCAAGCCCAAGGACTTCCCGACGCAGCCGATCGAATACGTCGTCGTCTATCCGGCCGGCGGCGGCATGGACGTGACCGCGCGCCTGCTCGCGAAGTACGTCGAGAAGGCGACCGGCGACAAGATCCTGGTCAACAACCGCACTGGCGGCGCCGGCATGGTCGGGCACAGCTATCTCGCCACCCAGGCGAAGCCCGACGGCTATACCGTTGGCGTCCTGGCGAACCTGGTGTGGGGCGACGCCATGCTCCGCGCGCAGGGCAAGTGGGCGTACACCGATCTCGAGCCGATCGGCTATCTCAACAGCGACGCGCTCACCTGGGTTGGCCCGACGGAGGGCCCGCTCAAGGGCAAGACGCTGAAGGAGATCCTGCAGATCGCCAAAGACAAGCCCGGCACGATCCGCGTCGCGACGGTGCCCGGCAGCATGTGGGAGTACCTCGTCGAGCAAGTCGAGGCCGCTTCGGGCGCCAAGTTCCTGCGCGTGCCGTTCCAGGGTGGCGGGGCCGGCATCAACGCGCTCGTCGGCGGCAACGTCGACATTGCGCAGGGTTTCTTCGCGGAGTTCCGCGGCCACCTCGACGCCGGCAAGGTTGCGCCGCTCGCAGTCGCTTCCGCCGAGCGCATGCCCTACCTCAAGGACATGCCGACCTTCAACGAGGCGCTCGGCGGCAAGGACTACATCTGGGCGGTGGTTCGGTTCGTGGTGGTACCGAAGGGCACGCCGGCCGACCGCAAGGCCTACCTGGCGGCCGGCGTCCGGGCGGCGATGAGCGATCCGGAGCTCGTGGCCGAGTATCGGAAGGCGGGCGTGTACTTCGACCCGGCGCTCGTGAATTCCGCGCGCGTCGCGGACGACCTCAACCGCTACGCCGAGCGCGAGCGCGCGTTCTACCAGCAGACCGGCCGGCTGAAGTAGCCGGATCGACGGCGGGCGAGGCCCATGCCGGGCGAGACGATCGGGCTCGCGCCCGAGCTTGCGCTCCTGTTCGACCCGAAGATCGGCGCGCGGGTCCAGTAGGCGCCGGCGGCACGCGCAGTGCAGGGCACGGGCACCGGCCGCAGGCGCTTCGCGCACGCGCTCCTGTTTCTCGCGCCGGCGCTTTGGTCGGCGAACCTGCTGGTCGCGCGCTGGTCGGCGGAGTGGTTTCCGCCGCACGCGCTCGCGTTCTGGCGGTGGCTGATCGCACTCGCCGCCATGCTCGCGCTCGGTGGCGGCGTCCTGTGGCGGAAGCGGGACGCGGTGCGCCGCGAATGGGTCGACCTCCTCGTGCTCGGCGCGCTCGGCATGTGGATCTGCGGCGCCTTCGTCTACATCGGGGGGCGGACGACCACCGCGACGAACATCGGCCTTATCTACGCGGGCGTGCCGGTGCTGATCATGCTGATGGCTGCGGGGGGCATCCGTGAGCGGCTGAGCGGCGCGCAACTGCTCGGCGCGATGATTGCACTCGCGGGAATCCTGACGATCGTGCTCAAGGGCGACCCGTCAACGCTGGTGCGGCTCGATTTCGTCGTCGGTGACCTCTGGGTCGCTACGGCGGCATTCTGCTGGGCGGTCTACTCGATTGGGCTGCGGCGGCGTCCCTCGGCGCTCGACCCGCTGACGCGCCTCGCGGCGATCACGTTTGCCGGGGTGCTGATCCTCGCGCCGCTGACGGTTATCGAGACCTTCACCGTCGGCGTGCCCGCGCTCGATGCGCGCACCGTGGCGGCGGCGTTGATCGTGGGCCTGCTGCCGGGCTTCGGCGCCTACCAGGCCTGGTCGTGGCTCATCCGCGAGATCGGTCCGAGCCGCACCAGCCTGATCCTTTACCTCACGCCGGTATACACCGCGTTCCTCGCGTGGCTGCTCCTGGGCGAGACCCCACACTGGTACCACGCGGTGGGCGCCGCGCTCGCGTTCTCGGGCCTCTACCTCGCCAACCGCGCGGCGCGTCGCGCCTGAGCGTTGTCCTTGCTGCAGTGCGCCTTGCAGCCGCGTCTTGATTAACGTATACGTTGCCGCGTACGTCAAAACCGCCGACGCCTCGACCATGCCCACTGCCCCGCCCCGCGTCGCGCTCGACGAGCTCCGCCTCGTCGGCTGCGGGCTCAACCGGCCGGAGTGCGTTCTCGCCACCGCGCGGGGCGATCTCTACGCGGCCGACTGGCGCGGCGGGGTGGCCCACGTCCGGCCGGACGGTTCGCACACGCTTTACGCGTCGGCGCTTCCCGGGGGGCGACCGCTGCGCCCGAACGGCATCGCGCTCCGCCGCGACGGCTCGTTCCTGCTCGCAGACCTGGGCGACACGCTGGGCGGCGTCTTCATGCTCACGCGGTCGGGCGAAGTGCGGCCGTTCCTCGAGGCGGTGGATGGCGTCGCGCTGCCCCCGACCAACTTCGTCGGGATCGACGCCGCGGAGCGCGTGTGGATCACCGTCAGCACAACGAAGGCCCCGCGCATCCTCGACTTCCGTCCCGACTGTGCAACCGGCTTCATCGTGCTCGCCGACGATCGCGGCGCGCGCATCGTTGCGGACGGGCTTGGCTACACGAACGAAGCCGTAGTGAGCCCCGACGGGAACTGGCTCTACGTCAACGAGACGTTCGGGCGCCGGCTGTCGCGGTTCCCGATCCACACCGGCGGCTCGCTCGGGCCGAAGGAAGTCGTGACGACGTTCGGCAAAGGCACGTTCCCCGACGGTCTCACGTTCGACGCGGAAGGGCACGTCTGGATCACCAGCATCGTCTCGAACCGGGTCATCCGAGTCGCACCCGACGGAGCGCAGCACGTCGTGCTCGAGGAGGTTGACGCGCAGCACCTCGACTGGTGCGAGGAGGCGTATCGCGCCGGCTCGATGACCCGGGCGCACGTGGACAATGCGGCAACTCGCGTGCTCCGCAACATCTCGAGCCTCGCCTTCGGCGGCGCGGACCTCCGCACGGCCTATCTCGGATGTCTGCTCGGCGACTCGATCGCGTACTTCCGTTCACCGGTCGCGGGACACCCACCTGCGCACTGGAACTGGTGATGCCCGCCGCGCGCGCCGCCCCGACCGCACCGCGCCGCACGCGCCGCCGCGCGACGCCGCGCAGCTCGCTCGTCGACGCCGCTTACGCCGCGTTGCGCCAACGGATCCTCGACAACACGTATCCCCCGGGTCACCAGGCGCTCGAGCAGGCGCTGGCGGAGGACCTCGGCATCAGCCGCACGCCGCTGCGCGAGGCGCTGATCCGCCTGCAGAAGGAAGGGCTCGTCGAGGTGATCCCGCGGCACGGGATGCGCGTGCTGCCGGTGTCGCCGGCCGACATGAAGGAGATCTACGAGATCCTCTCGGCGCTCGAGTCGATGGCCGCAGCGCTCGCCGCGAAGCGCAGGCCCTCGGACGCCGAGCTCGCACCCCTCGAGCAGGCCTCGCGCGACATGGCGAAGGCGCTCAGGGCCGACGACCTCGAGGCCTGGGCCGAGGCGGACGAGCGCTTCCATCGTCACCTCATCGAGCTCTCCAGCAACCGGCTGCTCATCGAGGCAGTGCTGAACTTCTGGGACCGCGCGCACCGCGTGCGCCGCTTCACGCTGCGCCTGCGGCCGAAGCCCGTGCACTCGACCAAAGAGCACATGGCGCTGGTGGAGCGCATCCGCGCGGGCGACGCGGCGGGCGCGAACGAGGTGAACCGCGCGCACCGCGAGCGGGCGAGCGTGGAACTGCTCGGCATTCTCGAGCGGTATCGATTCCAGCAGTTGTGAGTTCCTTCCCCTTCTCCTTTACCGGCCCCTGCACATGACCGAATTCCACATCGTGGTCCTCCCCGGCGACGGCATCGGCGTCGAGATCATGGACGCCTGCCTCGCGCTGCTGGACGTGGTCGTGCCGAAGGCGGGCGGCTTGCGCCTCCGGTTCGAGCGCCACGCGGCCGGCGCTGCGCACTACCGCGACACCGGTGTCGCGTTTCCCGACGCCGCAGCGCAAGCGTGCGAGAAGTGCGACGCGATCCTCTTCGGCGCGATGGGACTGCCGGACGTCCGCTATCCGGACGGCACCGAGATCGCGCCGCAGCTCGATCTGCGCAGGAACCTCGATCTCTACGCCGGCGTGCGCCCGATCCGCGCGATCCCCGGCGTCCCGCTGCCGCTGGCCGACCCGCGCGCGCGCGACATCGATTTCGTCCTGGTGCGCGAGCAGAGCGAGGGCTGGTTCTACGGCCGGTATCACCCGACCGCCGGACCGGTCTCGAGCGACGACATGGCCTACGACATCGGCCGCATCACGCGCAGGGGCTCGGACCGGCTCTTCGAGTTCGCGTTCCGCCTCGCCGCGCAGCGGAAGCACCGCAACCCCCGGAAGGGTCGCGTGACCTGCGTCGACAAGGCGAACGTGCACCGCGGCTTCGCGCTCATGCGCAAGGTGTTCTGGGACGTCGCGAAGCGCCACCCCGACATCGCCGCCGCGGATGCGTACGTCGACGCGATGGCGCTCGATCTCGTGCGCCGGCCGTGGGATTTCGATGTGCTGCCGACCGAGAACCAGTTCGGCGACATCCTCTCCGACCTCGGTGCGGCGCTGATCGGCGGCATGGGCCTCGCGCCGTCTGCGGACGTTGGCGACAAGCACGGCCTCTTCCAGCCCGCGGGCGGCACCGCGCCCGACATCGCGGGCAAGGGCATCGCGAACCCGACCGCCATGTTCCTGTCCGCAGCGATGATGCTCAAGTGGCTCGGCGAGCGGCACGGCGTCTCGCAGCCGGTCGAGGCGGCGCAGCGCATCGAGCGCGCGGTGGACCGGGCCTTCGGTGAGCGTAAGGTCCTGTCGGCCGAATTCGGCGGCAAGGACGGCACCGCCGCGATCACGCGCGCGGTCGGTGAGTCGTTCTGAAGCCGCGACGATGGCGAAGCTCCGGGTCGCCGCAGCGGGTGCGGGCTACTTCAGCCAGTTCCAGTATCTCGGCTGGCGCAATATGGCCGAGGTCGAGCTGGTCGGCCTGTCGAACCGCGACCGCGCCAAGGGCGAAGCGATGGCCGCGCGCTACGGCGTGCCGCGCGTGTTCGGCGAGTTCGAGGAGATGCTCGACGCGACGCAGCCGGATCTCGTCGACGTCATCACCCCGCCACCGACGCACCGTGCGTTCGTCGCCGCGGCGGTGGCGCGGCGCATCCCGGTGATCTGCCAGAAGCCGTTCGGCGAGCGCTATGCCGACGCCGTCGCGATCACCGAGGCGGCGGAGCGCGGCGCCGTGCCGCTTGTCGTCCACGAGAACTTCCGCTGGACGCCGTGGCACCGCGAGGCGAAGCGGCTGATCGACGCCGGGCGGCTCGGCGCGCTGCACAGCGTCGCGTTCCGCCTGCGCCCCGGCGACGGCCAGGGCCCGCGCGCCTACCTCGACCGACAGCCGTACTTCCAGACGATGCCGCGGTTGCTGGTTGTCGAGACCGCGATTCACTGGATCGATACCTTCCGCTTCCTGATGGGCGAGGTGCACGCGGTTTACGCGCGGCTGCGCAAGATCAACCCGGTGATCGCGGGCGAGGATGCCGGCTACCTCGTGTTCGAGTTCGACGGCGGCGCGACGGGACTCTTCGACGGCAACCGCCTGAACGATCACGTCGCCGCGAACCCGCGCCGCACGATGGGCGAGATGTGGCTCGAAGGGTCGGGGGGCGTGCTGCGCCTCGACGGCGAAGCGCGCCTGTGGTGGAAGCCGCACCACCAGGACGAGGTCGAGCACCGCTACGACAGCGGCCCGACCGACACCTTCGGCGGCGGCGCGTGCGAGTGGCTCCAGCGCCACGTCGTCCGCCACTTCGTCGCAGGCGCACCGCTCGAGAACACCGCGCGCGAGTACCTCGCCAACCTGCGCGTGCAGGAGGCGGTGTACCGCTCAAGCAGCGAAGGAAAGCGCATCGAACTGGCCGGGTTCCGGCCGTAGCAGTCCAGCCCGAGGAGGAAGACCATGAATCGTCGATTCGTCATGAAGCAGCTCGCCTGCGCCGCGCTCGTCGCGGCGACGCTGGGCGCCGGCGCCGCACAGGCGCAGACGGTGCTCAAGTTCAGCCACACCGACCAGCCGGGCGGCGCGCGCCAGGCCGCCGCCCTGATCTTCGCGAAGAGCGTCGAGAACTACAGCCAGGGCCGCGTCAAGGTGCAGGTGTTCCCCGCCGGGCAGCTCGCCAACGACCCGAAGGCGGTCGAGCAGCTGCAGCTCGGCGGCATCGACCTCACCGTCACCGGCACCGGTACTTACGCGACGCACATCCCCACGCTCAACCTGATGCTGATGCCGTACCTCGTCGACACCTACGACCAGGGCTGGAAGCTCTACGACGACTCGGTCTGGGTGAAGAAGCAGTTCGAGCAGGGGCCGTCGAAGGGCTTCAGGTTCCTCGCCACCTGGGAGGCCGGCTTCCGCTCGATGACGACCAAGGGACCGCTCAACACCCCGGAGGACGCGAAGGGCAAGAAGCTGCGCACCTATCCGAACGAGATGCAGCGCTGGCTGCTCGAGGCGATGGGGTTCACCATCCAGATCCTACCGGTGACCGAGGTATACCTCGCGATCCAGCAGAACGTCGTGTGGGGGCAGGAGAACCCGATCGACACGATCTACGCCAACAAGTTCTACGAGGTCGCGCCGAACGTCACGCTGACGCAGCACGTCTACAGCCCGATCCCGATGACGATCTCCGAGAAGACCTGGCAGAAGCTCTCGCCCGCGGACCGCGACGCCGTTAGCAGGGCGGCGCGCGAGACCGCCGACTGGATCCGCAAGGAGATCCGCGCCAACGACGAGCGCCAGCTCGCCGACATGACCGCGAAGGGCGCAAAGGTCGCGCGACCGCCGCTGGAGCCGTTCCGCAAGTCGGTACAGCCCGCGTACGCCAAGGCCAAAGAGAAGTACGGCGCCGATGTCGATCAGGTCATTGCCGAGGCGGGACGTATCCGCAAGGCCATGCCGGCGAAGTGACCGGCCGAAGTGACCGGCCGAAGTGATCGACCGGTGAGCGCAGCGTTCGAAGCTGAAGGGGCGCGGCGCGCGGCGCGCCGCGCGCTGCTGCCCGCCGGACCGGCGGCGCCGCTGCCGATCCGGCTTCTCGGCGCAGCCGTCGACTGGGCGGTGGTCGCGCTCGGCGCGGCGATGGTCGCGCTCGTCTTCGTCAACGTCGTCTTCCACGTGTTCGGGGGCGACGTCGCCTGGACCACCGAGCTCTGTGAATTCATGATGGTCTGGGTGACTTTCCTCGGCGGCGCAGCGGCGACGCGCCGCGGCGCGCACATGCGCATCACGGAGTTCCTCGACAAGCTCCCCGGGCTGCCTCGCCGCTGGGCGGACGCAGCCATCCAAGCGCTCACGCTCTTCGTCCTGGGACTGCTTGTCTGGTTCGGCCTCGGCATCGTGGCGGCGGGCCGAAGCAACATCTTGACGGTGCTCGATTGGCCGATGTCATGGCAATACCTCTCGCTGCCGGCGGGCTCGGCGGCGACGTTCGTCTTCGTCGCCTGGGACCTCGTTCAGATCGTCCGCGGCAGGCCGGCGGCGGAGCGCTACGGCGCGTAGGCGATGTTCGCGGTCCACATCTTCATCGCCTTCTTCGTGATCGCGCTCGCGGGCGTGCCGCTGGTGTACGCCCTGCTCGTCACGACGATCGGCATGATCTGGGCGAAAGGCCTCTCGCACCCGCTCGAGACGATCTTCCTCAGCTACATTGGCGGAGTCGAGCCGTTCATCCTGATCGCGGTGCCGCTCTTCATCTTCGCCGGCGAGCTCCTGTCTCACGGCGGCGTCGGCAAGCGCATCGTCGAGCTCGCGCGGGTGTTGTTCGGTTTCCTGCCGGGGGGACTCGGCGTCGTCACCGTCGCCTCGTGCCTGATGTTCGGCGGCGTGTCGGGATCGGCGATCGCCGACACGGCGGCGATCGGCTCGCTCGTCATCCCGACCATGATCCAGCGCGGCTACTCGCGCGCGTTCGCGGCCGCGCTGCTCGCGGTCGCCGGAACGCTCGCGCTCCTGATGCCGCTCTCGATCCCGTTCCTCGTCTACGCCTTCATCTCCGGCGTGTCGATGCGGACGCTGTCGATGTCGGGCGTCATCCCCGCCTTCATCTCGGCCGCGGCGCTCGTCGCCGTCTGCATGTGGTACGGGAAAAAGACCGGTTGCGACTCGGGCTCGGAGCGCGCCTCGCGCGCCGAGATCTGGCGCGCGCTCAAGGCCGCAGGACCGGCGCTCCTGATGCCGGTCATCATCGTCGGCGGGATCTGGTCGGGCTACTTCACGCCGACCGAGTCGGCCGCAGTCGCGGTCGTCTACGGGATCGGCGTGTCGCTCTTCCTCTACGGCGACATCACCTGGCGCGATCTCCCCCGGCTCCTTCTCAGCGCCTTCCAAACGAGCGCGGTGGTCATGCTGGTGCTCGGCGCGACCGCGGCCATGGCGTGGCTGCTCACCGCCGAGCAGGTGGCGATGCAGCTCGCCGAGTGGGTCCAGCTCGTCGCGCACGAACAGTGGATGTTCCTGCTGCTCGTCAACCTTTCGCTGCTGCTCCTCGGGATCTTCATCGAGCCACTGCCCGCGCTGCTGCTGACCGCGCCCCTCTTCCTGCCGCTCGCGAAGGTGTTCAACGTCGACCTCGTCCACCTCGGCGTCGTGATGACCGCGAATCTCGCGATCGCCCTCTACACCCCGCCGGTGGGCGGGACGCTCTTCGTCGCGGCCAAGCTCGCGAACGCCGGGATCGGCGCGATCACCCGCGCGCTCGTCCCGCTGATGACGGCGACGGTGCTGGTGCTCCTGCTCATCACTTACGTGCCGGCACTCTCGACGACGCTGGTGCGGCTGATCCTCAACTGATCCGGAGGCGCGCATGTACGTCCTGGTGGTGGATTTCGTCGTCAAGCCGGAGCACGTTCAGACTTTCACCGCGGAGATCGTGAAGAACGCGCGGGCTTCGCGCGAGACCGAGCCCGGCTGCAGGCAGTTCGACGTCTGCGTCGCGCCCGACGACCCGGCGAAGATCGTGCTCTACGAGGTCTACGACGATCGCGCGGCGTTCGAGGCGCACCTGAAGACGCCGCACTTCCTTGCCTTCAAGCCGAAGATGGAAGCGTGGCTCGCCTCGAACGCGGTGCGGTTCCTGTCGCGGGTCGATCCCGCCTGAGGAGCGGAGGTCAGACGATCCGGCGGTCGCGCAGCGCCGCGATCTCGTCGCGCGCGTAGCCGAGGTCCGCGAGCACGAGGTCGGTGTGCTCGCCGACCGCGGGCACCGCGCCCACAGGCGCTTCCTCGTCGGTCCACGAGCCGGGCAGCCTGAGCGTTTGCAGCGGACCGGCCGGCGAGGCCATCTCGCGCCACCGGCCGCGCGCGGCGAGTTGCGGATGGGCCCAGACGTCGCGCATCTCGTTCACCGTCGCGTTGCCGATGCCCGCGGCGTCGAGCCGCTCCACGACCGCGGCAGCGGGCATCTTCGCGAACGCCTCGTCGATCACCGGCTGCAGCGCCGCACGATTCGTCGCCCGAAGCACCGGGCTCTGAAAGCGCGGATCCGCCTTCAGGTCCGGCCTCTGCAATACCTTGTCGCAGAACGCTTGCCACTCGGGCTCGTTCTGCAGCCCCATCATGATCGTGCGCCCGTCGCCGCACTTGAACGGTCCGTACGGGAAGATCGTCGCGTGCGAGGCGCCGCTGCGCGGCGGCGGCGGCTGGCCGTCGTGCGTGTAATAGAGCGGGAACCCCATCCACTCGGCGAGCGCCTCGAGCATGGAGATCTCGATGCGCCGTCCGCGGCCGGTGCGCGCGCGGTCGTAGAGCGCCGCCAGGATCGAGCTGTACGCGTACATCCCGGCCGCGATGTCGGCGATCGAGATGCCGGCTTTCACCACGTCGTCCGGCGTGCCGGTCACCGACAGCAGCCCCGCCTCGGATTGCACGAGGAGGTCGTAGGCCTTCTTGTCCGAGTACGGCCCGGCTTCGCCATAGCCGGAGATCTCGCAGAGGATGATCGACGGGTTCTTCGCCCGGAGCCCTTCGTACCCGCAGCCGAGCCGCGCCGCCGCGCCCGGCGCGAGGTTCTGGATCGCCACATCGGCGCGGCGCACGAGGCGGTCGAGCACCTCCAGTCCCTCGGGCGCCTTGAGATCGAGCGCGATGCTCTGCTTGCCGCGGTTGGTCCAGACGAAGTGCGACGAGAGCCCGCGCACCCGCTTGTCGTAGCCGCGCGCGAAGTCGCCGCCGCCGGGGCGCTCGATCTTGATGACCCGCGCGCCGAGGTCGGCGAGGTGCCGCGTCGCGAACGGCGCGGCGATGACGTGCTCGAGCGCGACAACGGTCACACCGGAGAGGATTCCGCCCATGCGACGCTCCCGTTCAGTGCTGGATGCAGACCTTGCCGAAGTGCGCGCCGCTCTTGAGGTGGGCCATTCCCTCCTTCAGCGCCTCGAACACGAACACCCGGTCCACCACCGGCTTCAGCTTGTGCTGGTCGAAGGCGCGCAGCATCGCCTCGAACCCGTCGCGATGCCCGACGGTGATGCCCTGCAGCCGCACGTGCCGCGTGACCACCAGACCGAGCGGCAGCGCCGCGGTCCCGCCCGATAGCACGCCGATCATCGACAGCGTGCCGCCCGGCCGGATGCAGCGCAGGCTCTGCGGGATCGTGTGCTCCCCGCCCAGCTCGACGATGTGGTCGAAGCCGCGACCGCCGGTGATCTCGCGCGACGCCTTGGCCCACTCGGGTGTCGTGCGGTAGTTGATCGCGGCGTCCGCGCCGAGGGACTTCGCGCGCGCGATCTTTTCGTCGCTCGACGAGATGACCGTAACGTGCGTGCCGAAGAGCTTCGCGATCTGCAGCGCGAACAGTGCGACGCCGCCGGTGCCCTGAACCAGCACACGCGAGCCGGGGCGCAGGTGCTCGTGGGTGACCAGCGCACTCCATGCGGTGACCGCGGCGCATGGCAGCGTCGCGGCCTCGATGTCGCTCAGGTATGCGGGGATCTTGACGACACCGTACTCCGGCAGGCACACGAACTCCGCCATCGTGCCGTCGACCGGGCCGCCCATCGTCTTCGTGATGCGCTCCAGATCGGGCTCGCCCGCGATCCAGCCCTGCTGGAAGCACGGACTGGCGCGGTCGCCGACTTTGACCCGCGTGACGCCCGCGCCGACCTCGACCACCTCGCCGACACCGTCGGACAGCGGGATCAGCGGCAGGTTGCCGGTGTACGAGCCGTATCCGCGGTTTGGCACCAGCAGGTCGCGATAGTTGAGCGCGGCGGCCTTCATGCGCATCAGCACCTCGCCGGGGCCGGGCTTGGGCTCGGGGCGCGTGGCGAGCTGGAGGTGATCCATGCCCCAGTCGCCTTGAATCTGGAAGACTTTCATCGGGGGTCTCGTTCGGGCCGGAGAGCGCCGGATTGTCGCAGATCGGCCCGGCCTCCCGCAGAATAGCGGCCGAGGAGGACGACCATGATCCGCTCGACGATGCAGCGGGTACCGCTGTCGATCAACCAGATCCTCGAGCGTGCGGGCAAGCTGTATCCCGAGTCGGAGATCGTCAGCCGGCTGCCCGATAAGTCGCTCGCACAGCACCGTTTCGGCGACTTTTATCGCCGCTCGCGAGCGCTTGCGTCCGCGCTGATCGCCGCCGGGCTCAAGAAGGGCGACCGCGTCGCGACGCTGTGCTGGAACCACTACGCCCACCTCGAGTGCTACTTCGGCATCCCCGCGGCGGGCGGCGTGATGCACACGCTGAACCTGCGCCTCGCTCCCGACGAGATCGTCTGGATCGCAAACCACGCGCAGGACCGGTTCCTGATCGTCGACGACGTCCTGCTGCCGCTCTACGAGCAGTTCAAGGCGCGGGCCCCGTTCGAGAAAGTGATCGTCGTGCCGCTCACCCGCAAGTCGGTTTCGGCGCCTCTCGTCGACTATGAGGTGTTCCTGGACGGCGCGCCGTCGAAGTTCGACTACGCGCCGCACGAAGAGGACGACCCGATCGCGATGTGCTACACGTCCGGGACGACCGGGCGGCCGAAGGGCGTCGTGTACTCGCACCGCTCGACGGTGATCCACACGCTCATGGCGAATCAGCCGGATCACTGGGGGCTCGCCGCGCGCGACTCGGTGCTGCCCGCGACACCGATGTTCCACGCGAACTGCTGGGGCGTGCCGTACGTGTGCGCGATGATGGGCATCAAGCTCGTCTTTCCCGGCCCGCACCTCGCGCCAGAGGATCTGCTCGACCTGATGGCGGGGGAGCGGCCGACCTACGCCCTTGGCGTGCCGACGATCTGGCTCGGCATGCTCCAGCTTCTCGACGCGCAGCCGGACCGCTACAAGCTGCCGCCCGGCATGCGGATGCTCGTCGGCGGCGCGCCGGTGCCCGAATCGCTGATCCGCGCCTACGCGCGCCATGGCGCGGCGGTCAGCCCCGGCTGGGGCATGACCGAGATGAGCCCGCTCGGCACGCTCTCGTTCATCAAGCCCGAGCTGCTGAGCGCGAGCGAGGACGAGCGCTTCGCGCGGCTCGGCATGGCGGGCGTGCCGGTGCCGGTAATGGACATCCGCATCATTGGCGGCGACGGGGCCCAGCAACCCTGGGACGGGAAGAGCGTCGGCGAGATCCAGGTGCGCGGGCCGTTCATCACCGGCAGCTACCACAACGCGCCGCACGACCCGGACAAGTTCACCGCCGACGGCTGGCTGCGGACGGGCGACGTCGCCTCCATCGACGCGCACGGCTACGTGCGCATTTCCGACCGCACCAAGGACCTGATCAAGTCGGGCGGCGAGTGGATCAGCTCGGTCGACATGGAGAACCTGCTGATGGCGCACCCGGCGGTGCAGGAGGCTGCGGTGATCGCGATCGCCGACACGAAGTGGGGCGAGCGCCCGCTCGCCTGCGTGGTGCTCAAGGCGGGCAAGGCCGCGTCGCCGGACGCGCTGCGCGCCCACCTCGGCGGCACGCTGGCCAAGTGGCAGCTGCCGGACCGCTTCGAGTTTCTCGACGCGATCCCACGCACCTCGACCGGGAAGTTCTGGAAGGTCAAGCTGCGGGAGCGGTATCGTTAAAGGGTGCGCCTGTATTTATGTTGACATGGTCGCATTCCACCGCTGACAATACCGCCATGCTCCGTCCCGCTCCCGCCCGCCCTCGCGGCCGACCCCGCACCAACCCGTTGCCGCGAAATGAACAGCTGCGCCTCGCCAAGCGTGCGCAACGCGCCCGCGAGCGTGCAGCCGGCCTGACGCACTGCCAGATCAAGCTGAGCAAACCAACGTCGGAGCGGCTGCGGCACGCACTGATGCTCCCCGGCTTCGAGGACGAGCTGGCGCGGTTCCTGGAGGACGCGGTGATCGACGTGCGCGAGTATCCCGAACTCGCGCTGCTGTGCTGGAACCGGTCGGATCGATTCGTCCCGGCGCGGGAGGCGTTCGCGCTCTACGAGCGCAACTGGCGGTTCGTGGACCGGGCGCGTCTCACGGTGCGCGAGCGGGCGCTGATCGACCGCCTCGCGCAGCAGTTCGGGAACGGCGTACTGAATGCCTGAGCCGCGCTTCGCGCGACCGCGCCACGCGACAGTGGCCGCCACGCTGGCCGCGTTGGACGGCAAGTTCCTGGAAGAGTGCCGCTGCTGGTTCGGCGGCGGTACCCGGATCGTGCTCGAGCTGGGCGAGTATCGCGAGTCGGAGGACCTGGACTTCCTGTGCTCGAGCGCGCCGGGCTATCGCGCGCTCCGGTCGACAATCTCCGAGCGTTCGCTGGGAAAGATCGCTGCGCGGCCGCTTGCCCTGGCGCGCGAGGTGCGCGCCGATCGCTACGGCATCCGGACGGTGCTCGACATCAACGACGCGAAGCTGAAGTTCGAGATCGTCCTGGAGGGACGCATCGACCTCGCCGGCGGCAGCCGCATCGGCTTCGACGTGCCGTGCCTGGATCACGCCGACTGCTTCGCGGAGAAACTGCTCGCCAACGCGGACCGCTGGCGGGACAACGCGGTCCTGAGCCGCGACATCATCGATCTCGCTTTCATGGTGGAGGGGTGGAGTCGCGCGGATGCTCTTGCGGGGGCGGCGCTCGCGCGCGGCGCCTACGGAACCGTCGTCGATCGGGCGCTCGGCGAAGCGGCGCAGCGGCTGCTGGACGTGGCGACGCACCGCAGGCGCTGTATCGCGGCGCTGCGGGTCGTCAACGTCAAGACGCTCACCGCGGGGCTGCGCAAGCTCGCGCGCCGCGGTGCGCTGGCTGCGGCGAAGCGCGGACAGGGCTGAGACGCGCCGCGCAATGCGCACCAGCACCGACCGCATCCTCACGACGCACGTGGGCAGCTTGCCGCGAACGCAGGACGTCGTCGACGCGTTATTCGCGCAGGACCGCGGGGATTCGGTCGACCCTGAAGCGTTCGACGCGACGATGCGCATTGCGGTCTTCGAAGCGGTGCGGAAGCAGGTCGCGGCGGGCGTCGACGTCGTTAGCGACGGCGAGACGAGCAAGATTAGCTACGCGACCTACATCCGGCATCGCCTCACCGGATTCGAGATCGGGGAGTCCCCGCGCCAGGTGCCGAGCGACATCGACGACTTCCCCGGGTTCAAGGCGCGCCTCGCGAAGATCGGCGACACGCCGAGGTACCAGCGCCCGACCTGCCGCGGCCCGATCGCGGTGAAGGACCTCGCGCCACTGCGGCAGGACATCGAGCATCTGAAGGCCGCGATGGCGGCGGCCGGCGCGACCGAGGGCTTCATGAACGCCGCGTCGCCCGGTGTGATCGCGGTGTTTCAGCCCAACGAGCACTATCCGACGCAGGAGCAGTACCTCGAGGCGCTCGCGCAGGCGATGCGCGCGGAATACGAGACCATCGTCGGCGCCGCGGGTCTTCTGCTGCAGATCGACGCGCCCGATCTCGCTATGGGGCGGCACATCGCCTTCCGCGGTGCGTCCGAAGCGGAGTTCCTGCGCAATGCCCGGCTGCAGGTCGAGGCGCTCAACCACGCGCTCGCCAACGTGCCGGCCGATCGTGTCCGCCTGCACCTCTGCTGGGGCAACTACGAAGGCCCGCATCACCACGACATCCCGCTCGAGCGAATCATCGACCTGGTGCTCGCCGTGAAGGCGCAGACGATCCTGTTCGAGGGCGCGAACCCGCGCCACGCGCACGAGTGGACGGTGTGGCAGACGGCGCGGGTGTCCGACGACAAGATCCTCGTGCCCGGCGTCATCGACAGCGTCTCGAATTTCATCGAGCACCCGGGGCTCGTGGCCGAGCGCATCTGCCGCTACGCCGACATCGTCGGCCGCGAGCGAGTCATCGCCGGCACCGACTGCGGGTTTGGCACCTTCGCTGGTGCGGGCGCCGTCCATCCCCCGATCGCGTACGCAAAACTCGCGGCGATGGCCGAGGGCGCGGCGATCGCGACCCGACGGCTCTGGGGCCGCTGAGCCGCCGCGCCGTTTCCCAACCCCGCGGGGCGGCTCTATACTCCCCGCCTCCGCATCGACACGGCATCCACGGCGCGCCTTGCGCCGTCTACACGGAGACGCAATGAACCAGCTCGACTTCAAGGGCCGCACGGCCATCGTCACCGGCGGCGCGCAAGGAATCGGCCTCGCCATCGTCAAGCGGCTGCTCGACTCGGGCGCGACGGTGCGCATCTGGGATCGCGACAAGGCACTGCTCGACAAGACGGTCGCGTCGCTGCCGGGGCCGATCAGCGGGGCCGCGGTCGACGTCACCGACGGCCCGTCGATCGCGAAGGCGACCGACGCAGCGCTCAAGGACCTGCGCAAGGTCGACGTGCTGGTGAACAACGCCGGCATCGCCGGCATGGCCGTGCCCACCGTCGATCTCCCGGTCGAAGAGTGGGAGCGGGTCATCAAGGTCAATCTCACCGGCCCGTTCCTCACCTGCCGGGCGCTCGCGCCGCACATGGCGAAGGCGAAATACGGGCGCATCGTCAACATCGCCTCGATCGCCGGCAAGGAAGGCAATCCGAACGCGTCGGCCTACTCGGCGTCGAAGGCGGGCGTGATCGCGCTCACCAAGAGCCTCGGCAAGGAACTCGCTCAGGCCGGCGTGCTGGTGAACTGCGTGACCCCGGCGGCGGCGAAGACGGCGATCTTCGACCAGATCACCCAGCAGCACATCGACTACATGCTCTCCAAGATCCCGATGGGGCGCTTCGTCAAGGTCGAGGAGATCGCCGCGCTGGTGTGCTGGCTCGCCTCCGAGGACTGCGCGTTCTCGACCGGCGGGGTGTTCGACATCTCGGGCGGTCGCGCGACGTACTGAGCTCGCGATGACGCGTCTATACGTCCACGAGGTCGTCACGCGTGACGGCTTCCAGATCGAGCCGCGCTTCATCCCGACCGGAGAGAAGATCGCGCTGATCGACCGGCTCTCGGACACCGGGCTCCACAAGATCGAAGTCACCTCGTTCGTCTCGCCGAAGGCGGTGCCGGCGCTTGCCGACGCGGAAGCGGTGATGGCGGGCATTCAGCGCAATCCGGCGGTGAAGTACGTCGCGCTGGTCGCGAACCCGAAAGGCGCCGAGCGAGCCCTCGCGGCGAAGGTGGACGAGATCGTGCTCGTCATCTCCGTGTCGGAGAGCCACAACCGCTCGAATGTGCGCCGCTCTACCGACGAGTCGCTCGCCGGCTTCGCGGAGATCATGCACGCCGTCGAAGGGACGGACGTCAAGGTCGCCTGCGGCATGGCAACCACGTTCGGCTGCCCGTTCGAGGGCTTCCAGCCGCTCGACCGCATCCTGAAATTCGTCGACCGGCTGGTCGGCCTCGGCATCGATTCGATCGCGCTCGCCGACACGATCGGCATGGGCAACCCGAAGCAGATTCGCGACATCTGCAACGACGTCCGCGCGCGCTTTCCAAACTACAGTTTCGCGCTGCACCTGCACAACACGCGCGGCATGGGGCTTGCCAACGTGCTGTCCGGCCTCGAGACCGGGATCACACACTACGAGTCGTCGCTCGGCGGCCTCGGCGGCTGCCCGTTCGCGCCCGGGGCGACGGGAAACATCTGCACCGAGGATCTCGTCCACATGCTGCACCAGATGGGCCACGACACCGGCGTGGATCTCGACAGGCTGATCGCCGCCTCGCGCGGCCTGCCCGCGCTGGTCGGCCACGACGTTCCCGGCCAGGTCGTGAAGGCCGGCAAGAGCACTGACCTCCATCCGCTGCCCGCGGGCCTCTAAGGACAACAACGATGGCTGACGCCAAGAAACCCAAGCTCCGCTCCACCGAGTGGTTTGGCCGCACCGACCGCGACGGCTTCATCTATCGCAGCTGGATCAAGAACCGCGGCATTCCGCACGACCAGTTCGACGGCCGCCCGGTCATCGGGATCTGCAACACGTTCTCGGAACTGACGCCGTGCAACTCGCACTTCCGCACGATCGCCGACTACGTGAAGCAGGGCGTGCTCGATGCGGGCGGCTTTCCGCTCGAGTTCCCGGTGATGTCGCTGGGCGAAACCATGCTGCGGCCGACGGCGATGCTGTTCCGCAATCTCGCGAGCATGGACGTCGAGGAGTCGATCCGCGCCAACCCGATCGACGGCGTGGTGCTGCTCTTCGGCTGCGACAAGACGACGCCTGCGCTGCTGATGGGCGCGGCAAGCGTCGACGTGCCCGCGATCGGCGTGTCGGGCGGGCCGATGCTGTCGGGCAAGTGGCGCGGCCAGGACATCGGCTCGGGTACCGGCACCTGGCAGATGAGCGAGGAGGTGCGCGCCGGGAAGATGCCGCTTGAGGATTTCTTCGAGGCCGAGTCGTGCATGCACCGCTCGCACGGCCACTGCATGACGATGGGCACCGCCTCGACGATGGCG
>Ga0105107_10000093_pt1 | contig 47199 bp, 41 predicted proteins | sample PPLLaktember2015_6_FD_79335 | JGI IMG/M metagenome (GOLD analysis project Ga0105107, IMG submission 79335) | Freshwater sediment microbial communities from Prairie Pothole Lake near Jamestown, North Dakota, USA - PPLs Lake P8 Core (1) Depth... | ecosystem: Environmental > Aquatic > Freshwater >...
AAAGGTCTCATTTCTGAGACCTTTCTGCGGGGTAGACGAGACTCGAACTCGCGGCCTCCTGCGTGACAGGCAGGCGCTCTAACCAAACTGAGCTACTACCCCGGAACTATTGATAAAGAAAGGTATTACAGCTTATAGTCGACAACTCTAAAGATAAGGAGAAGGCACAGAAGAATCAAGAGAATGATGATTTTTCGAAACCTTATTGAAAAAGCGCCTCCGCCGGAATCGGGCCCTTCTTGACCCCACGGCTTTCCCAGGAAACTCTCAGCCCCTGTCCACCTGATCTTTGAAAGAAGACCACCTGGATCGGGTGATATCCCTCCGAAAGCGCGATCACGCCCGATGCCTCCTGCATCCCGTGCTGCCCGTCGTTGTCTACAATCATAGACCCGCCGATGTACAACCTGCTACCATCGTCCGACTCGGTAATGAACCGGTATACACCCGTCGCGGGAACACGTACGTACCCTGTGAACTCCAAACCATAGTCCTCCCCCTCCATGGTCGGCGGGAGAAAAAATGACGCGGCTATTCCGTGGTTGGCTGCAGTGAGGGATGCGAAATCAGGCAGTTGATCCCACTTGCCCTGAAACCAACTGAAACGCACACCAGCTTCGCGGTCTGACAGGGACAACGACTGCCGTGGCTCCACTCTCTTGAGTTCCATCCGTGATGTGTCGCTGACGGGACGGCCGTTCACGAAACAACGGGCACTCACAATCGCTGAGGAGTGGAGTATGACTGGTCCGCTCACGAGTGGTGATTGCATCGTCGGCACAGAACCATCGGTGGTATACCTGACATCCGCACTCTTACTCTTCGAGCTAATCGTAACATTCGCACTATCGACAAAGATCGGAAACTCGGATCCGATGTCCGGTGGATCGACGACGTCCGGCCGACCGGGAATCTCGAGTACTATTATGGAGTTGACGGGATCAGGCGGCGCGGAGGGAAGTCCAATCACCAGCGCGTCATCACGGCGGTTCACCCTCAGGGGATGTCGACGGGAATCCGCAAGAAGGTACGCCTTCCGCGCGTCGTTCAGGATGCCCGGCACAACCAATCGGCGGTCCTTCGGCCAGTCAAACACGTGGAGATAAAGGCGCGTTCCGCCATTGACCTTCTTCTGCGTGCACCGCCCCCAGGCAAGAGACTTGAACGGACTCGCCTGCGTGCCATATATCGCCTCACTGTTCACCCTCATCCATTTTCCGATGGCATGCAACCGTTCAATGCTCGGGCGCGGGAACTCACCGTCCGCCGTCGGTCCGATGTTCAGCAGAAAATTCCCACCCTTCGAGGCAATGTCGGCAAGCATCCGCACCAGATCGCTCGAGGATTTCCAATTGTCGTCGTGGCGGTTGTATCCCCAGTGGTCGTTCATGGTCATGCAGCTTTCCCAGTCAACGCCGGGGAAACCCGTTGCGGGGACTTGTTGCTCCGGTGTCCCGAAATCACCAGCAAACTCTTCGCCCTGGGAGAAACCCTGCATCCCTGAACGTCCTGCGCCCACGCGGTTATTGATGATGATGGAAGTCTGCAGTGAACGCACATAATCATAAAGCTCACGCCCCAGTTTCTGGTTCCAGGTGTTCTCCCACTCGCCATCAAACCAGAGCACGCCGATGTCTCCGTAGTTGGTCACAAGCTCCTTCAATTGTTCTCGCATGTAGCGGAGATAACGCGCGGAGTCTGCGCCCTCCGCCGACCGATCCTTTTCCCACTCCCTTCTCGGAAGATAGTCAGGGTGATGCCAGTCCATGATGGAGTAGTACCAGCACATCTTCATCCCCTGACGCCGGCATTCCTCGGCAAGAGATTTCATGATGTCGCGACGAAACGGAGTGGACATGACGTCGTAGTCTGTTTGCTTCGAATCGAACAGACAGAAGCCGTCGTGGTGTTTTGTTGTGATAACGATATACTTCATTCCTGCTTCTTTGGCGGCACGTACCCACGTTCCCGGGTCGAACCGGGTCGGGTTGAACCGGCCTACGAATTCCTCATATTTCGCCAGAGGGATGTGGGCGGTCGTGCGGATCCACTCGCCGTGGCTTGTCTCCTCCCCCCAGGTTCCCGCAGGAATGGCATACAGCCCCCAATGGACAAAGAGCCCGAATCGTGCCTCACGCCACCACTGCATGCGAGCATCATGCTGTGCGGGAGTCTCGGGTTGGCCGAGCGCCGGAAATGGTTGCGTACAGAAGAGAGTAAACAAGACAGGCAGAGCGATCATTTGTCGTGCGTTCATGGCAGGATCCTTCTTCCACGTGGATTCGTGTATCCGAAGATAACCAAAAAGTTCGAATGGTGCCGCATGCTTTTTTCACTTGACACTCATCCCCGATTTCCTATATTCAGAATACGCCTGTAAATCCAATGGGAAACATCCACCATACCGGCAGCACCAATATCGTACAGACTCCCGCTGCAGTCTCAGGTATTTCTGTCTCCTGGTTGACTATTCTCCTCCTTATCCTTAACCTCCTGCTTCTGGGGCTACTTAACTAACCCGGACGCTAGAGGTTAACCAAGCACACCAAAAAGCACTTCATCTGATTTACCGGTAAGCAAGGTTCGCCTCTGGCAGGCCGAGATTGCTGTTTCACGTGTCTGAGTGAGGATGAACCCAATGCCGGAATCGTTTACGTGGAACCGACGCAGCCGGACCGTCACCGAGGGTATTCAGCGCACACCCAACCGCGCAATGCTGCGCGCCGTGGGATTCGGTGACCCCGATTTTGCCAAGCCAATCGTGGGAGTTGCCAACGCCCACAGCAATCTCACCCCCTGCAACGTGGGTTTGGACGGTCTCGCGGACGCGGCAATGGCTGCCCTGAGGGCAGCGGGGGCGATGCCCCAGGTCTTTGGCACAATCACCGTCAGCGACGGCATATCCATGGGGACGCAGGGGATGAAGTATAGCCTGGTCTCCCGGGAGATCATCGCGGACTCCATCGAAGCGGTCTGTAGTGCACAGAGCATGGATGGCATTCTGGCTATCGGGGGATGTGACAAGAACATGCCCGGCGCACTGATTGCATTCGCACGCCTCAACATCCCCGCAATATTTGTCTATGGCGGGACCATCAAACCCGGGCACTACAACGGCCGCGACCTCACTATTGTGAGTGCCTTCGAAGCGGTCGGCGAGTTCAGCGCCCACAGGATAGGCGAGCACGAGCTTAAGGAAGTCGAACGTCATGCTTGCCCCGGTGCCGGCTCATGCGGCGGCATGTATACGGCCAACACGATGTCATCTGCTATCGAGGCGATGGGCATGTCGCTTCCATACTCTTCGACTATGGCGGCGGAGGATGCCGAAAAGACTGGAAGCAGCGCTGCGTCTGCCGACGTGCTTGTGGGAGCTATCAAGAATCAAATCCTTCCCCGGGCTATCCTCACCCGTAAAGCCTTCGAGAATGCGATTTCTGTGACGATGGCCGTCGGCGGATCGACAAACGCCGTACTCCACCTGCTCGCAATTGCGCACGCAGCCGGAGTGCCGCTCGCGGTGGATGACTTCGAGCCCATTCGCAAGCGTGTCCCGGTACTGTGTGACCTCAAGCCTTCAGGCAAACACGTAACAACGGAGTTTCACAGAGCCGGCGGCGTTCCCCAGGTGATGCGAATGCTCCTTGACCACGGTCTGCTGCATGGAGATGCCATGACCATTACAGGTCAGACTGTCGCAGATGTGCTGGCCCCGGTCCCGTCGTCCCCGCCGGACGGGCAGGAGGTCATCCGTCCGTGGAATACACCGGTGTATGCGCACGGTCACCTGGTGATATTGCGCGGCAATCTCGCGCCAGAAGGTGCGGTTGCGAAAATCACGGGGGTAAAGAAGGCGAAAATCACCGGTCCGGCGCGCGTGTTTGACTCCGAAGAGACATGTCTCGAAGCAATTCTCGTCGGTCTGATCCGTGCGGGGGACATCATCGTGATACGCTATGAAGGCCCAAAGGGCGGCCCGGGCATGCGCGAAATGCTTGCACCGACCTCCGCCCTGATCGGCGCCGGCCTGGGGGATTCGGTCGGACTGATCACTGACGGTCGCTTCTCGGGGGGGACGTACGGCATGGTGGTGGGCCATGTCGCTCCGGAGGCGGCCGTCGGAGGGACGATTGCACTCGTACGGGAACAGGACATGATTACGATTGACGCCGAAACGATGCAGCTCAAACTGCATGTTTCGGATGCCGAACTTGATAAGCGGCGCGTTTCCTGGAAACCTTCTCTTCCGCCGCAGCGCGGCGTGCTTGCGAAGTACGCCAGGACGGTATCGAGCAGCAGCCTGGGGGCTGTGACGGATTTGTGAGGATTAGGAACTCGGAATACGCCATTTTCGGTTCTTATGTCATGCCAAGAGAGGAGCATTTATGACACGGGAGTCAGACAAGGAGGGGGGATCAAAGTCCGGCACGGTGATGACGGGAGCCGAGATTTTCGCGCGTGCGCTCATCGAGGAGAAGGTCGAGGTGCTCTTCGGATATCCTGGCGGAGCGACAATCGGCGTTTATGACGTGCTTCGCGACCTTTCCGACATCCAGCATGTTCTGACACGGCATGAACAGGGCGCCACGCATGCCGCCGAAGGATACGCCCGGGTGACAGGCAAACCAGGCGTGGTATTGGTTACCTCGGGACCCGGAGCAACGAACACGGTCACGGGAATTGCGGATGCCTATATGGATTCCCTGCCGCTTGTCGTGTTTACGGGGCAGGTTCCGTTGCGGCTCATTGGCAACGATGCTTTCCAGGAAGCCGACATAGTCGGCATCACACGGCAGATCACCAAGCACAACTACCTCGTGCGCGATGTGACAGAACTTGCGAAGACAATCAAAGAAGCCTTTCACATCGCCAGCAGCGGACGGCCCGGGCCCGTGCTGGTGGACTTGCCGAAGGATGTTATGGCACGTACAGCGCCGTTCCACTATCCCGCGACTGTGGAGATGCGAAGCTATAATCCCATCGTTGAGGGACACCAGAAGCAGCTGAAAAAGGCCGCGGAAGTGATCAACGGGGCAGTGCGGCCCGTTCTCTATGTCGGCGGAGGCGTCATTCTGTCGGGAGCCGCAAAGGAGTTGACGGCCATTGCGCGCAAGATGTCCTGTCCGGTCACAATGACGCTTCAAGGGCTGGGTGCCTTTCCAGCGAACGACCCCCTGTCGATGGGGATGCTGGGGATGCACGGGACCTGGTACTCCAATATGGCGGTGCATAATTGCGATGTGTTGATTGCCGTCGGTGCCCGCTTCGATGACCGGGTGACAGGAAAAGTCGAAGCATTTGCGCCCGAGGCAAGAGTCGTGCACATTGATATCGATCCAGCTGCGATCAGCAAAAATGTGGCGGTGGATGTGCCGATCGTCGGGGATGTGAAGCGGGTTCTCGCGAGCCTTCTCCCCCTCGTCAAACAACTCGATACTACCGAATGGCACTCGAAGATTGCCGGGTGGAAACGTGGGCATCCGCTTCGCTATCAATCGGGCCCGGAAATCCGTGCGCAGCAGGTCTTTCACTGCCTGGGTGAAGTCACCGGGGGACAGGCAATTGTGGTCACTGACGTTGGCCAGCACCAGATGTGGGCGGCGCAGTTCTTCCCCTGCATACAGCCCCGAACCTTTGTCACCTCGGGAGGTCTGGGAACGATGGGATTTTCGCTTCCAGCTGCGATGGGGGTGGCGTTTGCCCGCCCGAACCTGCCCATTGTCTCCATCAGCGGCGACGGCGGGTTCCAGATGAATTCCCAGGAAATGACGACGATTGTTCAGCACAAACTCCCGGTGAAGATCTTCGTGATCAACAATGGGTTTCTCGGGATGGTCCGGCAGTGGCAGGACCTCTTCTGGAAACGGCGCTATTCGCAGGTCGAAATGACGAGTCCGGATTTTGTAAAGCTCGCGGAAGCACACGGCTGTCCGGCCTTTCGTGCAACGACGACATCGGAGGTCGAACCACTGGTGCGTCGGGCGATGGGGTACAGCGACGGTCCCGTGCTGGTCGAATTCGTGGTCGCACCGGAAGACAACGTGTACCCGATGATCCCGGCAGGGCAGACTGTGGAGGAGATGATCGACATCCCTCTTGATCCGGCGGGTGAAGGCGTGACCATATTCGATCCTGGCAGCACGGCGGTGGTACAGATCAGAAAGGAGGAGCGCCATGGCGTCCGCATCCACTAGTGTGCGACGATCGGTCCCCGCGCCTGTGCCCAGCAGGCGGCACACGATTTCAATCCTGGTGGAGAACAAGTTCAATGCGCTCTCACGCATTGCAGGACTTTTTTCGGCGAAGGGGTACAACATTGAGAGTCTGAGTGTTGGACCCACGGAGGATGAAACCGTCTCCCGAATGACCATTGTGACGGAGGGCGATGATCCCATCATAGAACAGATCACGAAACAGCTGCACAAGCTGATTGATACCATCAAAGTAGTCGATCTCACCTTTGAGAGCTTCGTGGAACGGGAGCTGGTGCTGCTCAAAATCCAGACCACTGCCGCGACTCGTCCGGAGATCATGCAAATCGCGGAGATCTTCCGTGCCAAGGTCGTGGATATCAGTCCGCGCACGCTGACGCTGGAAGCCACGGGGAGCCGACAAAAGGTGGACGCTATCGTCAAGATGCTCAAACCCTTCGTCATCAAGGAGCTCGCACGAACGGGGCAGGTGGCGCTCAAGAGGGAGTTCCACGGAGAAGTGTGACCGTGGTGGAGGGTGAATCCACAGCTAACGATTTGAAAAGAGAATGGAGGAGTGACGATGGACGATGAACGGGTCTACATATTTGACACGACGCTTCGTGATGGTGAGCAATCCCCCGGCTGCAGCATGAATCTCGAAGAGAAACTCCGGATGGCCCGACAGCTGGAGCGTCTGGGAGTGGACGTGATTGAAGCGGGATTCCCCATTGCCTCAGTGGGAGATTTTGAAGGGGTAAAAGCCGTCGCGGAGGCGGTGCAGCGTCCGATTGTTGCAGGTCTCTGCCGTGCGGTGGAGGCTGATATTACGCGGGCCTGGCAAGCACTCAGGTCAGCCTCCCGGCCGCGGCTGCATACGTTTCTGGCAACTTCCGACATTCACCTTAAATACAAGCTCCGGAAGGAGCGCCCGGAGGTACTGAAGGCCGTTGATGCAGCGGTCCGCTATGCGCGTTCCCTCTGTGCCGACGTAGAATTCTCCTGTGAGGATGCGTCGCGGAGTGACATCGGCTTCCTCTGTGAAGTAGTGGAAGTGGCGATTGAGGCGGGCGCCGGGGTGATTAACCTGCCCGACACGGTCGGGTATGCGATGCCCTCCGAGTACGGCGCTATGTTCCGGCAAGTCCGGGAACGCGTTCGGGCCATGGATCGTGCGGTGCTGAGCGCGCATTGCCATAATGATTTGGGGCTGGCTGTCGCCAATTCCATCACCGCAATCGAGAACGGTGTGCGGCAGGTGGAGTGTACGGTCAACGGGATCGGCGAGCGTGCGGGGAACGCCGCCCTTGAAGAAATTGTCATGGCGCTGAAAACGCGCGGTGAACTTATGGGCGTACAGACGGGAGTGGTGACCGAGGAGATCGTCAGATCCAGCCGCTTACTTTCCAGCATTACGGGCATGATGGTGCAGCGCAACAAGGCCATCGTGGGTGCCAATGCTTTCGCACACGAAGCCGGTATTCATCAGGACGGCGTGCTGAAGAGCGCCATCACGTACGAAATCATGACGCCACAGTCCGTCGGGATCAAATACAACACCCTGGTCCTGGGTAAGCACTCGGGGAGACATGCGCTAAAGCAGCGCTATGCCGACCTTGGCTACACGCTTTCGCAGGAAGAACTGGAGAGCGCTTACACCGAGTTCTGCGCGATCGCCGATCAGAAGAAGGAGGTCGCAGACGAAGAACTCGTGGCTATCCTGGAAGACCGGGCGACATCGCCGGAAGAGTCCTATCTCCTGGAAGAGCTGCACGTAAGTACGGGGACACGGGTTCGCCCCACGGCCACAGTGGAGCTGAGGAAAGGCGGTACGAAGCTCGTAGATTCGGCTACCGGTGACGGCCCCGTGGATGCCGCGTACCGCGCCATCGAGCGCATTACCGGCATCGCCGGAAAGCTGACGGAGTATGTGCTCAAGTCAGTGAGCTACGGGCACGACACAATCGGCGAAGCGTTCGTCCGTGTGGATTTTGACGGGGTGGTATTCAATGGCCGCGCCGCAAGCACCGATGTCATCACAGGCAGCGTGAAGGCATATCTCGAGGCTCTCAACCGGGCACAGAATGCCATTCGCATGAAACAAGTCACCGCGGCCACCACCCCCGCAGAGACAGGTGCATAGGACGATGACAGACCAGGCTCCCCGGACGTTGTTTGATAAGCTCTGGCAGGCACACGTCGTGCATGAAGCGCCGGATGCCCCAACGCTTCTCTACATTGACCTTCACCTGATTCATGAGGTGACCTCACCGCAGGCGTTCGATGGTCTGAGACGGCGCGGGCTCCGTGTGCGTTGTCCGGCTCGTACGGTGGCGACCGTGGATCACAGCATCCCCACGGAGCGCGGGCCTGTCCGGGACGCCCTTGCAGCGAGTCAGATTGCCGCCCTCGAACGCAATGCACGGGAATTCGGGATCGCACTCTACGGCACCGGCCATCCACAGCGCGGTATCGTGCACGTTATCGGTCCCGAACTCGGGCTCACACAACCCGGGATGACCATTGTGTGCGGAGACAGCCACACCTCGACGCACGGGGCATTCGGCGCGCTTGCTTTCGGTATCGGCACGAGCGAGGTGGAGCATGTCTTTGCGAGTCAGTGCGTTCTGCAGCAAAAACCGCGGTCCTGTGAGGTGCGGATCGAAGGGACGTTGGGCAGTGGAGTGGGCGCAAAGGACGTCATCCTCGCACTTCTCGCGCAGATAGGCGTCGGTGGCGGAACGGGAAGCGTTTTTGAATACACTGGCTCCGTTGTCCGCTCACTTTCGATGGAAGAGCGGATGACCCTCTGCAACATGTCGATTGAAGGAGGTGCACGGGCCGGGATGGTTGCAGCCGACGACATGACATTCGCATATCTCGCCGGCCGCGAGTTTGCACCGGCAGATTATGAAGCTGCGGTGAAGAGGTGGAGATCGTTCCGCAGTGATGACGGTGCACGTTACGACATGACAATCGGTCTGGATGTGACCCGCCTCGCACCGATGGTGACGTTTGGAACGAACCCGGGCATGGGTGCACAGATCACGGCGACTGTGCCCGATCCTGCGCGGGTTGGTGATGCGTCGCAGCGCGCGTCGCTGCGCAAGGCGCTTGATTACATGGGACTAAAGCCCGGGAGCCGGTTGGCAGGGCACCCGATCGATGTGGTTTTTATCGGAAGCTGTACCAACTCAAGAATCCACGACCTTCGCCAGGCCGCCTCCGTGATGCGCGGAAGAAAGGTCTCGAGTTCTGTGCGCACCCTCGTCGTGCCCGGCTCATATGCAGTGAAACGGCAGGCGGAAGCCGAAGGCCTGGATCGGGTCTTCATCGAAGCAGGGGCCGAATGGCGGGAGCCCGGCTGCTCAATGTGCATCGCGATGAATGGCGATGAGGTACCGCCGGGAAAATATGCGGTGAGCACGAGCAACCGCAACTTTGAAGGCCGCCAGGGAAAAGGAAGCCGCACGTTTCTTTCATCGCCGTTGACTGCGGCCGCCTCGGCTGTTACCGGGTGCCTCACAGACGTGAGGAGCATGCTATGAGCGCCCGAACCACAGAACCTGGACGTGAGCCGTTCCAAACGGTCAACTCGCGAATCGCTGTCCTTCCGCAGGACAATATCGATACCGATCAGATCATTCCGGCGCGGTTTCTGAAAGTCACCGACAAGGCAGGCATCGGAACTCACCTGTTTGAGGACCTGCGCCGCGGACCGGACGGTGTGTTGCTCGCGGATTTCCCGCTGAACAAAGCAGAGAACGAGGGGGTAGCAATACTTCTGGCCGGCCACAACTTTGGTTGCGGGTCTTCGCGTGAACATGCCCCCTGGGCTCTCGCCGGTGCCGGCTTCCGCGCGGTCATTAGCACATCGTTCGCGGACATATTCAAATCCAATGCGCTGAAAAACGGACTGCTTCCGGTTGTTGTTGATTCCGCAACCTGGTCGGCATTGGCTCACCTTGCCTCCTCGGGTGGAACCGTTGCGGTCGATCTGTCCGAACTGGAAGTCAGATGGCCGGGAGGGAAGGTGGGATTCACGATCGATTCCTTTGCGCGAACATGCATTCTGCACGGTACGGATGAACTCGGCTATATACTCGATCATGAACCGGAGATTGCGGCGTTTGAACGGCGCCGAGAGAGGGGGGAGCAACAATGATCGCAAAGATCATTGTGCTTCCCGGAGACGGCATAGGAACGGAAGTGACCAAGGAGGCCGTTAAAGTTCTCCGGGCGGTCGCTGGGAAGTTCGGGCATGTGTTTTCGTTTGAGGAGCATCCGTTTGGCGGAGCCTCGATTGACTCTCACGGCATTCCGCTCACGGAGGCAACCCTGGCGGCATGCAAGGGCTCTTCGGCAATCCTCCTCGGCGCGGTTGGCGGCCCGCGATGGGACAACCGGCCGGTGGACATCCGGCCGGAACGCGGACTCCTCCGGCTCAGGAAGGAACTCGGACTATATGCCAATCTCAGACCCGTGCAGGTGCATCCGGCGCTTGCCGGCTCCTCTCCGCTGAAGGAACGTCTTCTGAAGGATGTCGACTTGGTAGTCGTCCGTGAATTGACGGGGGGCCTGTACTTCGGGACGCCACGGTATACCCGGGAAGAGGGCGGCACGGTGAAGTCAGTCGACACACTGGAGTATACCCGGATAGAAATCGCGCGGGTGGTGGATCTCGCGTTCAAGCTTGCGGGAAAACGGAAAAGAAAAGTGACTTCCGTTGACAAGGCGAATGTGCTGGAGACTTCGCGGCTTTGGCGAACGACCGCCACGGAAATCTCTGCGTCCTACCCGGGGATTACGCTGGAGCACATGCTGGTCGACACTGCGGCAATGCGTCTGGTCTCCGCACCCGCCTCGTTCGACGTGGTCGTAACTGAAAACATGTTCGGCGATATTCTCACGGATGAGGCTTCCGTGCTGGCCGGTTCGATGGGCATGCTTCCCTCAGCGTCACTGGGCGATGGCGGCCCCGGTCTCTTCGAACCGATCCATGGATCCGCCCCCGACATTGCAGGCCGCGGGCTTGCGAACCCCGTGGGTGCTATCCTGAGTGCAGCCATGCTGCTCCGCCATTCACTAGGCAGAGAAGAGGAGGCATGTGCTGTGGAGAGCGCCGTCTACGCAACGATCGCGGCAGGAGTGCGGACCCCCGATCTCGGCGGGTCGCAAACAACCGAGGAAGTCGGAGCCCGGATAGTACAGAGTATCAATTGAACTAGAGGGACGCAGAACTGGAAACTGCAATCGAACAACGCGAGCAATCAAGAACGAGGAGAACCCGATGGCAATCATGGATTTTGGCGGAGTCAAAGAAGAAGTCATTACCCGTGAAGAATTTCCCCTGGCGAAGGCGCAGGCGCTATTAAAGGACGACGTAGTGGGGATTCTGGGTTACGGCCCGCAGGGACACGGTCAGGGTCTGAATCTGCGCGACAATGGCATCAAAGTAAACCTGGGTCAGCGCAAAGGTGGACGCGGATGGCAGGAGGCGGTGCGCGACGGGTGGGTGGAGGGAAAAACATTGTTTGACGATATCGAAGACGTTGTGCGCCGTTCGACAATTGTGCTGTACCTGTTATCCGATGCCGGACAAAAGGAGCAGTGGCCACTGGTGAAGAGAAACCTCCGCAAGGGGCAGGCGCTCTGTTTTTCGCACGGCTTTTCTGTTGTCTACCGCGATCAAACCGGTGTCGTGCCACCGGCCGACGTGGATGTTGTACTCGTCGCACCGAAGGGTTCAGGACGCACCGTCCGGACAAATTACCTCGCAGGCAGCGGGATCAATTCCAGCTTCGCAGTGCATCAGGACGTCACCGGCCGTGCGAGGGAACGCGTCCTCGCGCTCGGGATTGCGATCGGTTCGGGTTACCTCTTTCCCACTTCGTTTGAAAAAGAGGTTTACAGTGATCTGACAGGGGAGCGTGGAGTGCTTCTCGGGGCAATCGCCGGTTTGATGAAGGCCCAGTACGAGCTCCTGCGCTCAAAAGGACACTCGCCGAGCGAAGCGTTCAACGAAACGGTCGAGGAGGCAACGCAGAGCCTGTATCCGCTGATGGGTCAGAACGGTGTAGACTGGATGATCGGTGCCTGCAGCACGACCGCCCAGCGCGGGGCGCTTGATTGGTCCAAGAAGTTCGAAGAAACAACCAGGCCGTTATTCGCTTCTCTGTACGAATCGGTACATAACGGTGCGGAGACGCGCCGCGTGCTGGAGACGTGCGGGGCCCCCGGCTACCGGGAACGCCTCGAGAGCGAACTGGACGAGTGGCGAAACTCCGAGATGTGGCGTGCCGGCGCTACTGTTCGCTCGCTTCGGCCCGAGAAGTGGAAGAAGTAGAGTTGTGGGTGGCGACGGGACTCCGCAGTTTGCTTGCGATGACCCATGGGAATAGCTATCTTGGTCTCCATGACCTCGACTGCCGGGCCATCCTACCAATCATCGGTCAAGTCTGATGTTTCCGACGAGCTGATCAATACATATCTCCTCCGCCCCATCGCCCACCAATTTGTCCGCTTCCTGTATGCCACCCGTGTGACTCCAAATCAGGTGACGGTTGCCTCAATCGTTGCGGGGTTTGTGTCGGCGGGTGTTTTTGCGTTTGCGGGTCCCAACTGGTACCCGTTGGCGGGACTCCTGGTTACTCTCAAGGATATCCTTGACTCCGCCGACGGCCAGCTTGCGCGGGCAAAGCAGAAGTCCAGCCGGTTCGGGCGCTTTCTTGACTCGGTGGTTGATATTGCGGTGAACCTGGTTGTGCTCGCCGCAATGTCGTTTTCGCTGTATCAGGAAACAGGCTGGCCGCCCGTCTTCCTCATCGGGGCGATTGGCTTCCTGGGCATCTCCCTGCGTGTGTCGTACCATGTGTACTACCAAACGTCATTTCTGCGCATGCAAGGCGTCGATGAGATGAAACAGGTCACGGAAGAGATACAGACGGGGGACCTGGCAGGGGATTCACGTGCCCTCTTCATGCAGAAACTCTATCTTCTTCTGTATGGCTGGCAGGACAGACTCATGATGCGGATCGACAATTGGTCGTTGAAGGGTGTCAGCAATCCCCGGCCGGAATCCTGGTACGGCGACCGGACTGCATTGAGACTCTCAGGGTTTGTGGGGCTTGGTACGGAGTTGTTTACACTCATGATCTTCTCAGTGTTCCGCAGGCTTGACTGGTACTTTGCGGTGAACGTAGTGGGACTGAACGCGCTATGGGCACTCTGCATTCTCTACAGGAAAGTGTTCCTTGCCCGGAAACTGGAGAGACGGGGAAGGGTCATTCCGCGGCATCCCCGTGCTGGTTGAGGCCCAATCCCACATGCTCCCGTTCGGGGACGCGATGTGAAGCTGAAAATTGGTTGACCGATCTGCAGAAATACGGAACGGCCCTGAAAGGCTCTACCTGAAACCTCAGACGCCCACCCTGAACCCCAAACGCGTCCGTCGCTGGGCTCCTTCTCCGGAGTCGATGAACTCCACGGTGACTGGCGAGCCGACCCGGATCGTTTCGGGATGACTCACATCCACACCGAGAATCTGCGCGCTGATCGCCGGTCCTTCTTCCAGGCGAACAACTCCGGCGCAGTAAGGGTGATCGCGTCCGTAACCCTCACGGATCATTGTTGTCGAGGCGATGTAGATGATGGAGAACGCTTCGAGTGTGCCCTTGCCGCTCAGCGAAACCCATTCCATATCACATTCATGCTGTGCGGGTGCGAGCGGTTTCGGGGGCACAGTGACATACTGTGAGGCGGTCGACCGGACTCCCATCAGCTTGTGTTCGCGAAGCCATTGCGTGAAGGCCGCATGCGTAAAGTCCGTTGTTGCGCTCATGCTATGACCTCCTCTCAAAGACGTGGACGACACATGTTTGCCCGGTTCCTCCCACATTATGCGTGAGTCCGAGTGCAGGTCCCCCCGGTACCTGCCGCCTACCCGCTTCGCCGCGCAATTGTTTCCAGATTTCAACAACCTGCCCGACGCCGGACGCCCCGACGGGGTGGCCTTTGGATTTCAATCCGCCGGATGAATTCACCGGTCGAACGGCATCGCGACGAGTACACCCTTCAATTACCGCCTTGTGGCCCTCTCCAGCCTCAAAGAAGCCCAGGTCCTCGGTGGCGATGATCTCCGCGATGGTGAAGCAATCATGGACTTCCGCAACTCCAACGTCGCTGGGGGTAATGCCGGCCATTGCATAAGCTTCTGCTGCTGCCCGTCGTGCCGCACCGATGGATGTGAAGTCACTCCTGCTGTGGAGCGCCGCATCGCTGGATTGCCCGCTTCCGGTGATGTAGAGGGGAGCAGCACTGTAGCTTTTCGCGCGGTCTTCCGCGACGAGCAGTAGTGCAGCCGAGCCATCCGAGATGGGAGAGCAGTCAAACAAGCGCAGGGGCCATGCGATGGAGGGATTCGCACGCTCATCGCTGAGAAATGCTCTTTCATCCGCCCAGTCCGGCACCGGTTTCCCTTTTTGTTCCGCGGCCGCCTTTTTCGAGGCGATGATATCTGAAATTCGCGTGCCGAATTGCGCTTTTGGATTGAGGCTGCCGTTGTCATGGTTTTTGATCGTGACCTGCATGAGTGCTTCTGCGCTGGCCCCGTGCCTGGCCATGTAGGCGGTTGCCATGGCTGCATAAAACCCCGGAAAGGTGAAACCCGCGGGTATCTCGTAGAGAACGTCGCCTGCAGTAGTAAGAGCATCCGTGACGCGTTCAGTCGGCAGCGAGGTCATCTTCTCTATTCCGCCTACGAGCACGACATCATGCATCCCTGAAGCGATGGCCAGAATTGCCTGCCTGATGGCAGCACCGCCGCTGGCGCAGGCATTTTCGATGCGCGTTGACGGCCGGGGCGTCAGCCCCACCCACTCGGTCATGATCGGAGCCGTGTGTCCCTGTCCCTCGAACAGTTCACTGCTGAAGTTGCCGATAAAGACCGCCTCGATGTCTGCGGGAGAGATGCCTTTGTCGACCGTTCCGAGCATCTCGAGATAGGCCTGTACAAAAAGATCCCTGGATGAGAGTCTCGGAAACACGCCGAAGCCGCTCATGCCCGCTCCTACAAGGGCAACGCCGCGACCGAGTTTGCGATTAGCCATGATGGTCCTCCTGGTATCCAAAACGCAAGTACGTGCAAAGAAGTTCGGCCGGCCGGTGCTTTCGGCAATGGGTGAGCACATGCGGGCAGCACGGTACACTGTGAATTCGAATTGACGATGCGGGTGTGAACGCTCAGGTGTGATCTTCAATCAGATCGTCGATGCCCTTGCGAAAGTAACGGGCAGTGACCCATCCGATCAGCATCCCGGCGAGCATTGTGGCGATGCAGTAGAGTGGTGTGAAAAAGAACACCAGTGCACCTGTTGATTTCTCGTCTCCACGTACATCATTGTAAATCGTTTCCCAGCCCATGTAATACATCGGCACCATGAGCGCGATGATGCCGGCAAGGCCGCCGATGGTGACGGACCAGAGCGTGAACAGTGACATGCGCCGGGCGTTCTTGAAGGCGGTTCCGGCGAGGATGGCGAAGGGGACTATGCTGAACAGATCAAGCAAGAGGGCGCGACCCTTCATGTGCTCCATCAGGATGTCCATCAGTGCGTTGCCTGGAGGGATATTTCCGACGAAGCGTTGTACGGCAAAGGCGGTTGCAGTGGGGACGATTGCGCCTGCAACGAGTGGCACGATCCACGCCGCGCGGGCAGGGATGACGGGAGCCTGGTGCGAAGGGAAACCGGGAGAGCGAAGCTGCAACTCTCGGGCATTGACCCATCGGAAAATCGATGGGCGGAGCACGAACACGGCGAGCAGAACCGATGCGCCGATGCTGATGATGCGCCAGGTTTGTTCAAACGCGCGAGCTTCGGCTTGCGGATCGGGATCCGGAATTACAAACGATCCCGTGACGATTTTCGGGGTAAGGATCAGCAACCCGCTCACAGTAGCCGCGAGTCCCGCGTATGCGAGGGTTGCCCAGAAGCCGGCAGCGGGAGAACGGATAAAAGCCCAGGCAATAATCAAGGGAAGGAGTACCGCCGGAAGCAAAAACGAGAGGAGTCCCCAGGTAAAAGGGAGGGGAGCTTCCACCAAAAGTCGCTGAAGAACTTCACCTACCACCGGAAGTGCCGCTTTCATAACCAGCAGTGCGACTACGATTCGAACCGTGGACGGCACCGGAGAAGTCTTGCTATCGGCCATGCGGGGTTCCTTTGGAGGAGTGTGCAACTCTTATAGATACCGAACTTCAAAACAAAATGCAAAGAACATCCCGCGATTCGCCTCCCGTATGACGTACGTCGTGGAATTTTGCGATCCGTATCGTATTGTGAAATATAATGTTACACGATTTGCCTTGACTTCATCGATCTTATGTCGTAAGTTGTTGCGGTTTTACGTTGAAACTTTTCGGAAAACCAGGGGAACAATAATGGCTACGCCGCCGACAATCGTAATCGTGGAAGACGAATGCATCGCCGCAGAAGATATTCGTCGCCGCCTGGTATCGTGGGGGTACCGGGTTGCTGCGGTGGTGGCAACGGGAGAAGATGCAATCAGGTCAACAGAGAAGGCGCAGCCGGATCTCGTGCTTATGGACATCCGTCTCAAAGGGAAGATGGATGGAGTGGAGGCAGGGGAATGTATTCGCACGCGCCTCCACGTGCCTGTGATCTACACCACTGCAAACAGTGACAATGAGACACTGTTGCGGGCGGGCGTGGATTCATTGGGGATTGTCACCAAACCGTACGACGATGTGGAAATCCGCACTGCGATAGAACATGCGCTGGCTCTCCGGGAAGTCGAGCTTCGTCTACTGAGAACTTCATTGGCGGTATAGACCGTTCCGAGCAGTCCATCGCGAGCGGTCAGTTGCCTCTGGTTGATGGCCCGGACGGATACCTTGTTTGTTCCCCCCTCTTTGTGTACATTCCGACGCTGACACGCTTCCTTTGTCCATCATTGCATCTATTATTATCCGGAGGGTAACTGCCATGAAGCGGATGCTGCTGGTGGTGCCGCTCGCGCTTGCCATATTCCTGTTTGGATGCGGCAAGAGTGCCGAGCAGAAGAAACTTGAAGAAGCTGCCAAGGAAATGGGACAGGCTGGAGGAAAACTGGCCGAAGGCGCCCAGAAAATGGCCGAGGCGATGAAAGACATCAACGATGGGAAGAAAGTCGAGCCCGTCGACTTCCGGGAACTGAAAACGCTGTTGCCGGAGTCTCTTCCCGGCCTCACCCGGGGCAACGTAGAAGGTGAACGGTCCGGCACCATGGGGATCCAAGTTTCCATGGCCTCCGCGGACTACACAGACGAAAACGGCGTCTCCATCAGCATCAAGATCAGCGACATGGGCGGCCTCACGGGGGCCATGCGGCTGGCGACACTCGGGTGGACGATGGCGCAGATCGACCGGGAAAACAACGACGGGTACGAGCGGACCACCACCTTCAACGGGAACAAGGCGTGGGAACAGTATTGGACATCGAACCGGCACGGAGAACTGCACATTCTCGTGGCTGGGAGATTTGTGGTCGAGGTCGACGGGAACCAGTGCGAGATGAGCCAGATCAAGGACGCAGCAGGCAAAGTGGATATCAACAAACTTGAAGCAATGAAAGATTTCGGAGTGACAAGCTAGTTCGGAGTGCAGCGCGCAATGACTTTTCCGCGTCCATTTTATCGCTGGCGCCCGCATCCCTGGCACGGACTCGACGTCGGTCCCAGCCCGCCGGATATCGTTCACGCATTCATCGAGATCACACCGTTCGACGTGATCAAGTATGAAGTGGATAAGGCCACCGGGTATCTCCGGGTCGACCGGCCGCAGCGGAGTTCATCGCTCCCTCCTTCCCTCTACGGATTTGTGCCCCGCACCTATTGTGCGGCGCGCGTGGGAGCGTTGTCCGCTCGGGGCCGGCATGGTGACGGCGACCCGCTCGACATATGCGTGCTCAGCGAACGTCCGATCAACAGGGCGGAAGTGGTCATGAATGCGCGCGTGGTCGGCGGCATTCTCATGGTCGATGGCGACGAGGCGGATGACAAAATCATTGCGATCCTGGAGAACGACGCTTTCTGGGGTGACGTAAGGGATATCGCCGACCTGCCAGAAATTCTCATTGAACGCCTCCGCCACTATTTCGAAACGTACAAACTCATCCCCGGCGCGTCGTCTCACGTGTCTATTGAAATCGCCTACGGCGCCGATCACGCACACAAGGTCGTGCGTGCGGCTATGGAAGACTACGAAGAAACGTTCGGAAGTTAGTCGTCGGCTTTGACTTCCAGCAGGACAATCCTGAACGACCGGCGGACTTCCGACCCCGCGAAGAGGATACCGAGCAGCAAGCTCAGCATGCCGAAGATGAAGATGCCAAGCGTAAACGAGTGGAACCACCCGGCGGGGACGAACAGGATGACGCCAAGTGCGACGGACGTGAGGACAAACAGGGCGATTGCACTCTGCAACGACAGGATGGCGTTGCGAACAAGCCTGCTCCGGACGAGCAGCTCCTGCGTCTGTTTGGAGATGTTCATGAACCGCTGGTTGTCTGCGTAGTCGAGGGTGTCCTGTTTCTGCAGCAAACGCACGTATCTTCTCCGCTCTTCATTTAACAGTCGGATCCGGTTGATGATGATAGAATAGCGGCTGTTGAGCCCGAGGAGCAGCAGGCCGACGGCGGATATTCCCACGGCCGGAGCGAGCAGAGATTGAATTATTTGCATCGGATTGATGGATTGATCGATCATGGAAGTGCCGGATATTGTGGGAAATTGATCTAAGATACGCAGAAACGCCGTGAAATTCCCAGGGCCGATAGATCCACCGCCCGCAGATTCATTTTCCACTGTTACAGGATCGGAGTGAAATGCGACCCGTTCGTTTTGTAGTCATCGGCCTTGGCGGGTACGGTCTGGTTCATATCGATGCCGTGCGTTGGCTTGCCCGGCAGAACCAGGGGCGGCTCGCGGGGGTGGTAGCGCTTGATGGCGATCGGAAGGCCCGACCCCAGCTTGCCGCAGATCTCGAGAAGGACGGAGTGATTTTGTATCGGTCGGTGGATGAGTTCTTCGACCGTGGAGTTGACGCTACCGATGTGCTGACGGTGCCCATTGGCATTCATGAGCATGTTCCGGTATCGATCCGGGCGCTCGACGCCGGTCTTCACGTGTACTGCGAGAAGCCTGTTGCGGCGACAGTGCAGGAGGTGGACCGGCTTATTGAAGCTGAAGCGCGGTCGCACCGGAAAGTCGCCGTCGGGTTTCAGCACCTGTACAGCGTATCGATGCAGCGGTTGAAGGAGCTGCTGACCGACGGCCGGCTGGGAACCGTACGCGACATTGCGCTGATGTGCGGCTGGCCCCGAAGTGTGCAGTACTTCCAGCGAAACGAATGGACCGGGCGCCTGCGCGTTGGTGATGATTGGATACTTGACAGTCCGGCCAACAACGCGCACTCCCATTATGTGATGAACACATTGTACCTTGCCTCTCCAGGAGCAGCGGAGGCGTCATCGCCTGAGAGTGTCCGGGCCGAGCTCTGGCGCGCCCATCGCATTGAAAGCGCGGATACCGTGCAATGTCATATCACGACCGTCGATGGGGTCAGGGTCCGCATACTTGTGACACATGCCGGCGGTGCCCCGACAGGTCCGGTAATGCACATTGCCGCAGATAACGGCCGCGTCTACTGGCTGACAGACGAAGGGTGTACAACGGTCCGTCACGACGACGGGCATCTGGAATTGTTCGATAACCGGAGCCACGCACTCTGGCGGTACGATGCGTTCAAGAATCTGGTAGAGGCCATTAGCGGTGAAGCGGCGGTGATCTGCACACCGGCGGTCGCGCGGGCGCAGACGCTTGCCGTGAACCTCATGCATGAAAGCTGCCGGTCGATTCGCACCGTGCCTGACGAGTATGTGACAGAACAGGAAGACTGGGAGATGTTTCCGCCGGATACCAGGGGGCTCTTCCGCCGGATTGACGGGATGGACCCGGCGATGCACGTGGCATTCCATGAAGGGGCATTCTTGAGTCAACTGGGACTGGAGTGGACCGCGGGGATGGAATCGCGGACGGTGTCGGGGGCGGGGTACCGGCGGTTTCCGGCGAAGTAACAGCAATCACAGGGTGACCCTGCAGGCCACCCTGTGAAGGGTTGGGTCACACCAACCCCTGGTCCATCATTGCATCGGCGACTTTGAGGAACCCGGCAATGTTGGCGCCGGTGACATAGTTGCCCGGCGTGCCGAATTTCTCTGCTGTATTCAAACAGGTGCTATGTATGTTCTTCATGATCTCATGAAGACGCTGGTCCACCTCCTCCTTTGACCAGGGTAGGCGCATACTGTTCTGGCTCATCTCAAGGCCGGAGGTTGCCACGCCGCCTGCGTTGGATGCCTTCCCGGGAGAGTAGAGCACGTGCGCATCAAGGAAGATCTTCACTCCGTCCAGCGTTGTGGGCATGTTGGCACCTTCGCAAATGCACATGCAGCCGTTCTGGATGAGTGATCTCGCGTTATCCGCATTCAGTTCATTCTGCGTGGCACAGGGAAGTGCGATGTCCGCCTTCACATTCCACGGACGCTGCCCCGCGTGGAACTCTACCTTGAACTTGTCCGCGTAATCCTTCACGCAGTCGCGGGCGCTCGCCCGCATCTCGAGCATATACTGGATCTTCTCGCCCTTGATGCCGTCCTTGTCATAGACGAACCCATCCGGACCCGAAATGGTCACAACCTTCCCGCCCAGTTGGGTGGCCTTTTCCACGGCGCCCCAGGCGACGTTGCCGAACCCTGACACGGCGACGGTCTTACCTGCAAAAGATTGTCCCTTCGTCTTGAGCATCTCCTCTGCGAAGTACACCACGCCATAGCCTGTTGCTTGCGGACGGATGAGAGAGCCACCCCAATTCAGGCCTTTTCCTGTCAGAACGCCTGAAAATTCGCGGGTCAGACGCTTGTACTGTCCGAACAGGTATCCGATCTCCCTTGAGCCGACTCCTATATCGCCGGCGGGAACGTCAGTGTCCGGGCCGATATGACGCCATAACTCGGTCATGAAGCTCTGGCAGAAGCGCATGACTTCGCTGTCACTTTTCCCTTTGGGATCAAAATCAGATCCACCTTTACCCCCGCCCATCGGAAGGGACGTCAGACTGTTCTTGAACACCTGTTCGAAGGCCAGGAACTTCAAGATGCCGAGAGTCACGGAAGGATGGAAGCGCAGACCGCCTTTGTACGGTCCGATCGCGCTGTTCATCTGAATCCTGAACCCGCGGTTGATGTGCACTTCTCCCTGGTCGTCCATCCAGGGAACACGGAACATGACCAGCCGTTCAGGCTCGACCATGCGCTCGAGGATTTTTGCGCTGCGGTATTCCGGATGCCGTTCGAGAACGAGTTCGAGCGATTGGGCCACCTCTTCCACCGCCTGGTGAAATTCGGGTTCCGCCGGGTTTTTCGCTTTCACGTGTGCAATAAGTTTGCTGACGTATTCTGACATGTTTTCCTCAACTACGAAGTTAGGGACTTGGAATTTACTGACATCAGCCGGGTGCGGGTCGTTCGACCTCGGCGTGCCCGGTTCTGGATCTGCGGGCTAGCGCCGGAAAAACTCTCCGACGACCATCTCATAGTCCCGGTCATCCATATCCTGGAGCAAGCCGGCATACACCTCGCCGCCGACCGGCGATGTGCTGCCGTCGGGGTTGCGCCGGTTCATCTTGGCGGTTAATGCCGTCAAACGTTCGATTTCTTCCTGGAAAAACGCGACTGCCGACTTCCCGATTTTCAACGAAGGGATCTCCACGTCCAGATGGTCAGCGTCGAGGACGCACATCCAATGTTCCGCGTAGGGTGTCGTCTGCAGATCCTCGGGGTGTTTCGAGAGCGAGCCGTTCACCTGAATCACTTTTCCCGAGACCGGGGCAAAGAAAGGTATGGAGTGTTTACCCTGGCGCACAGTGAAGAGGGGTGCGCCGCGTTGCACCGTCATTCCCAGGTTCGGGAGTTCGATGGTGTGCACCGCGCCGATCAACCTCCGGGCGAAGTCGTCGATGCCAATGCGGACCGTTCCGTCTTCGAAGGTGGAAGCCCACGTATGCCCCTCCGCGATGAAGACGCCTCCGGGGATGGCGAACTCGTTGCTGCCGATCCCCTCCAGGGTCGCCACATGAGTAATGTGGACTTTCGGTTTCAGTTGTTTCTCAATCCGGTCCTGACGTTTCAAAAGAATTTTCTTCACGAACGCGAGGAGTTCATCTTCGGTGAACGGTTTTTGAACGTAATCCATGGCGCCGTGCTTCATGCATTCGACCGCCGTCTCGACCGTGGCGTAGCCGGTGATGATCACCACGTCGATATCCGGGCGTATGTGCTTCACCGACTTCGTGACCTCCACACCGTCCATCGCCGGCATCTTGAGGTCGGTGAACACGAAGTCGTAGTGGTGGGACTGCAGGAGGCCGAGGGCTTCCTGGCCCGTCTGTACCGTGTCGACCGAGTAGCCGTCGAGCACCAGAATTTTCCGGAAGCTGTCGAGGATCACTTCTTCGTCGTCGACGCAGAGGATGCGGGCCTTCGGCTGGTCGACCTCCGCCCTCTTCAGACTCTTTGCTTCGCGGGTAAAGTCCAGCGAGAGGCTGACGGAGAGTACACTTTCGCGTTCTTTCCGCAGCTTGTTCTCCTGCATCCGTCGTGACACCACGCGGATGAGGATGTCCGCTATGACGAAGACAATAACAGCGATAACAAACAGTAACATGGGAGGTCTCTCCTTAGTTGATCACGTCAATGGATCAGAGCCGCATGGCTGCAGGCGCGCGAGTTCATATTCAACGTCCGTCGGGATGGCGCGGTACAACCACCCGGCGAAATATGGGTCCTTCTCAATGATCGCCGGGAAGGTTTTCAATTCCGAGTTCACGTCCACCACCCGTCCGGAAATCGGAGAAAGCACCGGATGGAGAAGCCCGTCGAACGTCTGGATCTGGGCGCACACGGTCCCCTGGATGATCTCGCCGTCGGGGTTGACGGTCTCCACCCCCGTGGGCTGTTCTATAGTCCGCACGAAGAGGTGAGTGACCCCGACGAGTGCTGTACCGTCGTTTTGCAGGCATACCCAGCTGCTGTGACCCAGGCGCCGGTACTTCGGCGGGCAGGGGACCACAAGCGTCCCGTCATCCATCGTGCCGGAGACAATGCGTGACTGCTCCTCGCGGATGCGCCGGAAACGCACAGCGCGCTGGATTGCCGACTTCAGTTCATCGAATGTGAAAGGTTTCGGAATGTAGTCCGTCGCCCCGACAGTGAGCGACTGCACGGCATTCTCGACGGTGGAAAACCCGGTGGCCATGATGACGGGCGTTTCCGGCGCCTTGCCCAGGGCAATCTTGAGAAATGAGAATCCGTCCATTCCGGGCATCATGACATCGCACAGGATGACGCCGAATGACTGTTGGTCAAGCAACGGGACGGCGGATTCCGCATCGAGGGAGGTGACGACTCGGTATCCTTCCGACGTGCAAATCTTCGTCACCGCGTCAAGAATGACCTGTTCATCGTCGATCACCAGGATGTCCGTGTGCGGCTTCATGCATGTTTACCGTGGCTGCTGCAGGGGAAGACGGATGCGAAATGTCGTGCCCTTTTTCGGTTCGCTCTCCACAGTGATTGTCCCGTTGTGGTTGTCCACGATGCCCCAGATAACGGAAAGCCCCAGGCCGGTGCCTTTCTGTCCCTTCGTAGAGAAGAACGGCTCGAATATCTTGGGAAGCTCCTCGCGTGAGATGCCGCATCCCGTGTCGGACACGGTAATCTCCGCGTATTCGCGTACCCCGTCTCTTTCCACCGACTCCCAACGCTGCCAGTCGCACCCGAAGCGGCTGCAGGATTCCCACTTGCCCTGTCCCGCCACTTCGATCCAGAATGTTGCGGCGGCGCATTTCGGGCAGCGGACCTGAGTATCCATCAGCGAGACGCCGCACTCGGGACACTGCACCGCCATCTCCTGGCCGGCGGAGAGTGGGATACTGGTCATATGCTGGTGGCGGCCGTACAGGGGATCCAGGTGAAGAATGCCTTCTTCGTCTCCGGCACGCACCTTCACTCTGATCGAGGAAAGTCCGTTGATTTTCACAGCCGGGTCGATGAGCGCGTGGCGTTTGCTGCACGCAGCCTTCTTGACATGCGCCGTTCCCTGCGGCGAGAGCTTGAGCATTGAAGAGCCGATCGTGATCCTGCCGCCCTCCTGAGGCATCGCATCTATCGCATTCACGATAAGGTTTACAAAAACTTGCTGGATCTGGTTCGCGTCCACCGTGACCGGCGGAAGCTGCGGGTCAATTTTCTTGACCAGCTCGACGTGACGGATTGTCAGCTGGTTGCTGACGACGGTCGTGGCGCGGTCAATGATATCGTTGATTAGGGCTTCGGTCTTCTTGGGCACCGTCTGGCGGGCGAAATCGAGCAGGCTCTTGACGATCTCGCGACTCCGGATGGTTTCCCGTACAATCACCTTGAGGTCTTCCTGCAGCTCCGGCTGATGTTGTGTGCGCTTCAGCAGGAAACTGCTGTACGTCAGCACGCCGGTCAACGGGTTGTTGATCTCATGAGCGACGCCGGCGGCGAGGCGTCCAAGGGACGCAAGCTTGTCCGATTGGAAAAGTTGCATCCTGGCCTCGGACAGTTTGGCGGTCATGTTGTTGAACGAGCGTCCCAGGTGGCCGAGCTCGTCATTGCCCTCGCGACTGATGTGGTAGCTCAAATTCCCGTCGGCGACCTGTTGTGTCCCCTTCACGAGTTCGGCGACCGGGCGGGCGACCCATCGCTGGACGAAGAAGGAGATGATCAGGCTGAGTGCAACGAAGGCGCCCGCTGCGAAGAGCAGCATCTCCAGCACACGGTCGCGGATCTGGCGGTCCACTTCATGCAGCGGCATGGTCACATCCAGGACGCCGAGCACCTTCACGTCGGCAGGATGGACGTGGCAGTCGGCGGACGAACAAGAGGTTTCGTTGTAAATCGGATTAATGACCGCCAGATACCGGTCTGTCCCTTCTGCCGGCTGGAGCAACCGGGTTCTCTGGTCGATTGCAAGGTGCTGCAGCGGAGGTGTGCTGGCATGGCAGGCGCGGCAATTCGCAACCTCTTTCGGAAGAACGGTGCCCACGTCAGTCGCCACGGAGGAGAACATGACCTTCCCCTCTTTGTTCAGAACCCGCACCTCGCCGATGCCGGACTGCATGCCGATTGCGCTGATAGTCTCCTGTATGCGCTCGCGCTCGTTGCGGAGCATATCCAGCCGCGTGCTGTGCTTTACCGTTTCCGTCAATTGGTTTGCGTGGCGTTCCACCTCCGCCGACAGACTCGCGTTGAGGGCACGGATGTTGAAGAATGCAATAATCCCGATGATCACGATTGCCGTGATTCCGACCACGAGGATGAGTCTGACCCCAATCCGCCGGATCATTGCGCAGGAGACCGTCTCATTTGTTGATGACCGTTCGTGCGCGGCTGATCATCGTGCCCGGCCGGGCCGCCGGATAGCTCTTGTCGTCGTGACACCCCGCACAGGAGGGTGCTGCAGCGAAATTCATCTCTGCATGGCAGGACTCGCAGTCCAGCCCACTATGCGATGCATCCAGCCGCAAACCTGTAATCTGATGCTTGAACGATGCCGGCGTCCACCCCTTGTGACAGGTCGTGCATTTCGTGTCGACTTTGGTGAAGCGTTTCTTGTCTCCGTGACACTTCTGACAGGAGAGATCGCGGTGGAAGCGGTTCAGTGCCCAGCCTGAACTGCGTGCATGGTCGAATGCCGCCATTGGCTTTGCGACATGGCAGGCCTCGCATTTGTCCGAACCATGGCAGGTGAAGCAGGGCTCGTGCAACTGTTCCATGGAAAGCTGGGTCTTGACTTCCCGCACCTTGGAGTCGTCGGCTCTGGTTTTGTTCACGTCGTGGCAACGCACACACCCTTCCTGCTGGTGGCAATTGATACATTCCAGCCCGAACCGCGTCGCATGGTCGTCGTGGAAGAACGTCACAAATGAACCATCCTGATTGCGCGTCGCATAGCTCACCTTTGTGGGGAGGGGGACTTTGGGATGAGTTTTGCCGGCCTGTGCGCGAGCACGCATCATCTCTGCTTCGGACTGCCCCGGAGTTTTCATCGTGTGACATCCGCTGCAGTCTGTTGCATGTGTCCACTGACGGTGACAATCCATACACTGGCGGTGATATGCTCCCTTGAGGTCAGGCATGCTGAGGTCAGCACGGGCCCGTGACTTCGGGTGGCATTCACGGCAGGAGAGGATCCCCGTGGAGGTGCTGTTGTAGTGATGACAGCCATAGCACCCCCCCGACATTTCCGACATCTCAGCATGCAGCTTGTGCGCGAACACCACCGGACCGTACTCGCTGGCAATGTCTCCCATACGCAACACATCCGGGCCTGTCTCCCCCGTTGGATGGCCGGGGAGCATGTGCACACGCGGACAATTCACGAGGCATGGATCTGTTCTTGTTGGTTTCGGGCAGGAATGGCACGTCTGGCATGGCACATCCGGACGCTTCGGCGGCGCATGTTTTTCCCATTTGGATCCCTGGCCGGACGCGGGCAGGGAGAACAACGCGAGTGCTATGAAACAATGAATCCAGAGTTTCATGACTTTTCCGATCGAATGGCATATTTCGCTTGGATAGCCGGTCGGTCTTCCGGCACGCTGATTACCGGGAATATCATGACATACGCCCTGTACATAAGGGTCAGGAGTGCGATGAAGCCGACGGTCACCGAAATCTCTCCTATTGACGGGAAGTACGCCTGCAAGTCATATGGCGGATCATAAGCGATGATGAAGTTGTTGATCCGATTTAATGCCACACCGAACACGACGAGTGTCGCAGCGGTGAACGTCAACGCAGGCGACCTGAGCACGGATGGGGAGAGGAACATGCGCAACGGGATGACGACGCCCACCACTACTTCGATCGTCCACATCACGCTTGCCGTATTCAGCTCCGCGAGGTAGACGAACGTCTCACGGATGAACATATCGCCCAGCTTGAACGCGAGGTACACGCCCAGGATCGGCGCGACCATGCCGCCGAGCTTGCCCAGAATTTCGGTTTCGGGCTTGAGCTTGAATGACCGCGCGGCCAGAGTCGACTCGAAGATGACCATCGGGAATCCCACCGCAATGGCGGAGAGAAGGAAGAGCAGCGGGAGGATCGGAGTGAACCAGAGCGGGTGCATTTTTGCGCCGGCAATGACCATCAGGGTGCCGAGCGACGATTGGTGGAGCGTTGAGAGAACAACACCCGCGATGATGAAGACGAACATGGTGGTGTTGAGTCCACGATCGAGCACGCGGAGCAACCGGTCCAGGGGACGATTGAGCTTCCCGAGGATACCTGGGAAGTTCACTTTGCCGATGAATCGTTCGGTTATGATGGGGATGAATTCGATGTAAAGCACCGTCATGTAGATCATTACGCAGATGCCGACCTCGAACAGAGCAGAGGAGCCATTCCACATAATGAGGGGGTGCCAGACAAAATACCAGCGGCCGATGTCCACGCAGACGCCGACGGCGACGAATGTGTAGCCCAGCATGGCTGTCAATAGTGCGGGGCGGATGATAGCGTGGTACTCTTCCCGGTGCATGACGTGGCCGAGCGCGGCGGTGGTGAAGCCGCCTGCTGCAAGTGCAACGCCGGCGGCGACATCAACAGCTATCCAGAGTCCCCAGGGATACTGGTCATTCAGGTTGGTCACGGCGCCGATGCCGAAAAAGAACCGGCCGACCAGGAACGCGATGCCATTGACCGCCAGGAGAATCAACACTAGTACTCCGGGCGTGAGGAACCTGGCTTTGATTGGGGTAGGTTTCATGTGCGCTTCCATGCCTAGGCCTCCTCATTCCGGGTTTTCGTCATCCACATGATTGCCCCGAGAATTGCATAGAGCAGGACGGGCGGGACAAAATACGCAAAGATGCCGTGCTGGATGGCTTCTGAGACGCCGGGGGCCGGGGAAGTGCCGAGTTTGGGAAACTTCAAGTCCGCAAAGTCGCGTCCGGCAAGGTACACCCATCCTGTACCGCCGGCATCATACTCGCCGTACACGTGATGAACGTACCTGTCTCCGTACGTTGTCAACCGTTGCTTGGCGATCCGGATAATCTCTTCGCGCGGGCCGAAGGTCAGGGCTTCGACCGGGCATACATCCACGCATGCGGGGAGTTTGTTCTCGCTCGTCCGCGAAATGCAGAAGTCGCACTTCCGGATTTCGGGCTGGATGGCTTTGTCGTATTCAAATGAAGGGATCTGGAACGGGCAGGCCACCATACAGTACCGGCAGCCGATGCACATGTCCGTATCCCAGATCACCGATCCGTTCTCTTGCTTTGAGAATGCGCCCACGATACACGCGGAAACGCAGGCGGGGTGATCACAGTGCATGCACTGGGCTTTAACGAAGTAGGGAAGATCGGCCTTTTTGGGATTGTCGTACCGGTTGACAACGGTGAGTGCTCCTGAATCCGGGCGGCGCATTTCGTTGAAGACCGTTTTGTCTCCGTACGTCTCGAGCGGTGGAGACGGCAGGTCATGTGCGATGCGGCACGCGTATTCGCAACTTCTGCAGCCTATACACACCGTTGTGTCCACGAGGACGCCATTGCGTTCCGGAGAGAGAACGTTCTTTGGAGCTGCCTTCGCGGTCGCGTTGAGCCCGGCAACAGTTCCGCCGGCCACGGCAGCAGTCTTCAAGAATGCCCGTCGACTCGGTAATTTCATAGGTGGTCCTTGCAGGATTGAACAGCACTGACTCGCTCAACTCTCAAAACTTGCGCCACAAACCAGTGGGCAAATGTGTCGAAATATCAAGGAAATCAATGGAAAAACGGACAAACCCACCGTTTCCCTTTCCTAAAATGAGGAAAAAGGGAACAGCTATTCCCAGTTGTGGGAAAAATGGGCCATTTTCGCCTCCTCTTCTGCGGCATTCCCGTGGCACGATTTGTGAATTCGCAAAGCCGTGTGATTCCAGCCTCTTGCACCCTCAGCTTTGGGAATCGGTGTATGAAAAAAGAAGAACTCGGCATTCTGGTCGTGGACGACGAGTTCATTGTCCGCGAATCGCTGACAAAGTGGTTTCGTGAAGACGGGTTCCGGGTCGATGCGGCTCCCGATGGACTCACGGCGCTGAAGAAGCTCCAGGCTGAACAGTGGAACCTGGTCCTCACGGACATCAGAATGCCCGGGATGGACGGTCTGGAACTCCTGCAGCGCGTCAAGAGGATAAATCCCCAGTGCGTCGTCATCATCGTGACGGCGTTCGCCACGGTCGAGACCGCGGTGCGTGCTTTGAAGGAAGGTGCATACGACTACATCACGAAGCCGATAGATCCGGACTACCTCAACCATATCGTCAACAATGGGCTGGAGCAGCAGCAATTGCAGCTGGAGAACCAGCGGTTGCGCAACGCCGTGAGCGAGTTGACGGCCGGCTCGGCGATCATCGGTGAATGTGCCGAGATGCGCCGCGTGATCGAGCTTGTGGAGACGGTGGCGCCGGCCGAGACCACAGTGCTTATCACCGGAGAGAATGGAACAGGCAAGGAGCTTGTGGCGCGAGGTATTCACCAGGCAAGTGCGCGACGCTTTTCTCCTCTGATAACCTTCAACTGCGGTTCTCTCGGCGAGCTTCTCACGGCGGACGAATTGTTCGGCCACGAACCGGGGGCGAATCCGGATGCACATGAGATGCAGAAGGGGAAGATCGAACTTGCCGATGGCGGTTCGTTGTTCCTGGACGACATCGGGAGTCTCGACCTGAAATCACAGGCCGAGCTCTTGCGTTCACTGGAGATGAAGCAAATCATCCGTCTGGGTGGTGTGGATCCGATCAACGTCAGTGTCCGGATGCTCTGTGCGAGCCAGGAAGACCTCGAGAAAGCAGTGCATGAAGGGCGGTTCAGAGAAGATCTCTACTATCGCCTGACGGTCTTCGAGATCAAGCTCCCGCCGCTGCGGGCGCGTCGGGGGGATGTGGCAAAACTCGCCCACTTCTTTTTGGGCAAGTACGCGCGTTCGATGAACCGCAAGATGCAGGGATTCTCACCGGAGGCAATGCTTGCACTCAAGGCATATGAATGGCCCGGCAACGTGCGGGAGCTTCAGAACGTCGTTGAGCGCGCCCTGGTCGTGGCACGCGGCCCGATGATTGAACGGGAACACCTCATCCTGCATACGGATTCCGTTTCACTTTCCACGGGGAAACGGCTCGAGGATATGGAACGAGCCCATATTGCAGTCATCCTGCGTGAAACCGGATGGAATATCAGCCGCAGTGCGACGATCCTCGATATCGACCGCGTCACATTGTATCACAAGATCGAGAGGTACGGGTTGAAACGGCAGGCGCAGCCGGCACCGCTGCGTTGATTTTCTGAGCCGCTTTGGGCATATTGCGTCACCTCAAACTGAACGCATACTTCGCGGGGAACGCATGGCACAATCACAGTATGACATCGTTGTGCTCGGGGGGGGGCCCGGGGGCTATACTGCTGCAATCCGGGCCGCCCAGCTTGGCCTCCATACAGCTATCATCGAACGTGAACGCCTCGGTGGTGTGTGTCTCAACTGGGGTTGCATTCCTACCAAAGCCCTACTCCGCAACGCAGAAGTGTACCGCATGATCCGTTCAGCGGGGGAATGGGGGATCTCTGTAGAGAATGTCCGACTCGATTTCCCGCAGGTGATCAAACGCAGCCGCGGGATCGCGGACCGCATCTCCAAGGGCGTCGAGTATCTGATGAAGAAGAACAAGATCGACCACATCCGCGGGTCGGGGCGCCTTCTCTCCGCTGAAACGGTTGAAGTGAGGGCAGAGGGAAAAGAGACAACGTCGATCAAAGCGCGGCACATCATTGTCGCGACCGGCGCCCGCCCCCGCTCCCTGCCGGGTGTAACCATCGACCGCAAACGCATCATTACCAGCACGGAAGCCATGGCTCTCCCGGAGCAGCCTGCTTCAATGGTGATTATCGGCGCGGGTGCAATCGGCGTTGAGTTCGCCTCGTTCTACTGCGACATCGGAACAAACGTCACCGTTGTCGAGATGATGCCGACCATTCTCCCCATCGAGGACAAGGAACTGACCAAGGCGCTGGAATCGAGTTTGCGCAAGCAGGGGATCCAGTTCCTTACGGAGTCGCGCGTGGAAGGCGCGACCGGCGGGCCCGATAATGTCACCGTTACGGTACAGAATGCCGCGGGAACGCAAGAGCTGACAGCAGATGTTACACTTGTGGCCACCGGCGTTCAGGGGAATGTGGAAGGCATCGGGCTTGAATCGCTCGGTGTGAAAGCGGAACGGGGGCATATCGTCGTGGATAAGAACTACCAGACCTCCGTTCCGGGCGTGTTCGCCGTCGGTGATGTGATCGGTCCTCCCTGGCTGGCTCATGTTGCTTCCGCAGAGGGAGTCATTTGTGTGGAGAGCATTGCCGGCCGCAACCCCGAGCCGCTGGACTACTCCACCATACCCGGTTGTACCTATTGCCACCCCCAGCTTGCGAGTGTGGGCTTCACCGAAGAGATGGCGGTGGCAGAAGGGTATGAAGTGAAGGTTGGTCGGTGCCCCTTCCGGCCGATGGGGAAGGCGCTCGCGGTGGGCGAGACAGAAGGCATGGTCAAACTCGTGTTCGATGCAAAATACGGCGAGCTGCTCGGCGCACACATACTCGGTTCAGAGGCAACGGAAATGATCGCGGAGCTCGTGCTCGCAAAGAAGCTGGAAGCAACAGGGCGGGACATTTTCCGGACGATCCATGCTCACCCGACACTGAGCGAGGCAGTGATGGAGGCGGCGGCTGCAGCATACGGCGAGGCGATAAACATTTGACCGTACAGACAGAAGCGCACGGTATCGATGTGGTGCGATTGGGACGGTCCGCGTACCGTGCATGCTGGGCACTCCAGCGTCATCTCCAGGAACGCCGGATTGCCGGCGACATCAGCGACGTGCTTCTTCTCACCGAGCATGACCCGGTGATCACACTGGGGACCACCGCGAACGCCGACCATCTCCTCGCTTCTCCGGATGTACTCTCCCGTGAAGGGATGGATGTCGTTGAGATTGAGCGGGGGGGCGATATCACCTACCATGGACCGGGCCAGCTGGTCGGGTACCCTGTATTCGATTTGACGCAGCACACACCGGATCTTCATCGATACCTCCGCCAGCTCGAAGATCTGGTGATCGGGACGCTTGTGACCTTCGGCGTGCCGGCGTCACGTGTCGAAGGATACACTGGCGTTTGGGTGGGAAGCGAGAAGATATGTGCGATCGGAATACATGTCCGCCGCTGGGTAACAATGCACGGCTTCGCCTTGAATGTCAATACCGATTTGTCGTGCTTCCGCCATATCATTCCCTGCGGGATTTTTGAACGGGGTGTAACATCCCTGGCAGAAATACTGGGACGGCGTGTCCCGATGGCCGATGTCGAGGATGCGCTGTTAGGTGTGTGCGCGCGAGTGTTTCAGAAAACCGTCCACGAGACTACATGCAAGGAACTTGGGATCGAAAGTGACACTCTCCAACGACAGGATGCTGTGTGCCTATAAGACGGTGCTCACCGCCCGTTTGATCGATGCAAAGATCCTCGTACTGCTGAAGCAGGGCAAGGCCTTCTTTCATGTCGGCTGTACCGGGCACGAAGTAGCACAGGTGGCCACCGCTGCGGCGATGCGCCCGGGGCATGACTGGGCATACCCCTATTACCGCGATCTTGCTTTTGCCCTCAAGTACGGGTACACAATTGACGATACGATACGCGAGGCCATGCACCGCCAGGGTGGTCCCGGCAGCAATGGCTTCAGCATGATGGGACATTACGGCAAGGCGGAGCTCCGTATTATCGCCCAATCGAGCCCGACAGGGACCCAATATCTGCAGGCGGTGGGGACAGCGATGGGAGCTGTTCGCGAAAAGACGGATGAAGTTGTCTATGTCTCATCCGGAGAAGGAGCAACCAGCGAAGGGGAGTTCCATGAGGCGGTGAATTGGGCGGCACGGGATCGACTGCCGGTGATCTTCCTCATCGAAAACAACAAGTACGCGATCTCCGTGCCGGTGACCGATCAGGTCGCGGGGGGGTCGGTCGCAAAGATGGTACGGGGGTACGAAGGGCTTGACGCCCGCTGCGTGGATGGATGCGATTACCCGGCAATGTACCAGGTTGCGGGAGCGGCCGTCGCCCGCGCCCGTAAGGGAGAAGGCCCAACGCTCATTGAAGCCCAGGTGGTGCGGCTCCTCGCGCATTCGTCATCGGATGATCAGAGGAAATACCGCGATGCGGGAGATCTGGAAGAGGACCTGCGCAGGGACCCGTTGCCGCGCTTCGAACGGTTGTTGATCGAGAAGGGGATCTTCACCGCGGAAGACGTGACGCGGATGAGGACAGAACTGCAAGCCGAGATTGACCGGGTCGCGAAAGAAGTGGAAACCCTTCCTGTCCCCGATCCCGCCGAGGTGGATCGTTTCGTGTATTCCCCCAAACGCCTCGTGCCCCCTGACGGCTTCGTTGAACCCGAACACACCGGTCCGAAGGTCGTTCTCGTGGACGCCATAAACCATGCACTGGCAGAAGAACTGGAGCGCGACCCCGGTATCCTTGTGTACGGCGAAGACGTCGGCCGCGGCAAGGGAGGTGTCTTCACCGCCACAAAAGGTCTCACGGAGAAGTTTGGCGAGGAACGCGTGTTCAACTCACCGCTGGCCGAGGCGAGCATCGTCGGGACGGCATTCGGACTTGCGGTACGCGGCACGTTCAAGCCGGTCGTGGAGATCCAGTTCGGCGACTACATCTGGCCGGCCTTCATGCAGATCCGGGACGAGATCACCATGCTGCGGTATCGCTCGTACAACACCTGGTCATGCCCGATGGTGATCCGGGTGGCTGTGGGAGGATACATCCACGGCGGTCTCTATCATAGTCAGTCCATCGACGGATTCTTCACGCACATCCCCGGTATCCGTGTGGTGTTCCCATCGACGGCAGCCGACGCAAAGGGACTTCTGAAGACTGCCTGCCGCGAAGACGATCCGGTGCTCTTCCTTGAGCACAAAGGATTGTACCGTCAGGGATTTGCATCTTCACCGGAGCCGGCCTCCGATTATTTGCTGCCGTTCGGCATTGCGAAGATCCGTAAGGCGGGTGATGACATTACCGTCATCACCTGGGGCATGCTCGTACAACGCTCGCTGGATGCGGCACGCGCGGTGGAGGAGCGGCTCGGCCTCAGCGTGGAGGTGATTGATCTGCGGACGTTGAATCCACTGGACAAGGACACGGTGTTGACTTCTGTGCGCAAGACCGGGAAAGTGCTGATCGTCCACGAGGATACCTTGACCGGCGGGTTTGGCGGCGAGATAGCGGCGATCATCGCGGAGGAGGCCTTTGAGCGGCTCGATGCCCCAGTGGTCCGGGTCGCCGCGAAGGATTCCCCCGTGCCCTATGCCCCGCCGCTGGAGTACGCTATGCTTCCACAGGAAGCAGATGTAGTGCGGGCGCTGGAAAAGCTCGCGCGGTACTGAGAGTACCCATTTCTCAACTTCATGGAGTCCGATGATGGCACGGATCGAAGTGGTCATGCCACAGATGGGTGAGAGCATAACCGAAGGGACGATCGTCAAGTGGCACAAGAAGGTGGGCGATCAGGTGAAGCTGGATGAGACTCTCCTGGAAATCAGCACAGACAAAGTCGACTCGGAGATTCCATCACCGAGCGCCGGTGTGCTTGCGGAGATCGTGGTCGGCGAGCAGCAAACGGTGGCTGTGCGTACCGTGATCGCTTATCTCGAAACAGAGGCTGTCCAGGGGCAGCAGGTGCCGGTCGAGGCCCCGCCGGTTGTTGCCAGGGCATCATCCGCCGAGGCGGCTCCTACGGCTCCGTCCGCTTTGGCGGTTCCAACGGCTCCGTCCGCCCCGCCGGAAACCCCAATGCCGGTCGTCCCGAAGATTGTGCATCCGGAAGGAAGATTCTATTCCCCTCTGGTTCTGAGTATTGCACGGGCCGAAGGGCTGCCCATTGAGGAACTCGGACGAGTTCCCGGATCCGGGGAATCAGGACGCGTCTCCAAGAAAGATCTCCTTGCGTATCTCGCAAAGCGGCAGCAGACCCCGGCGGTGAAGCCCCAGGCCCCGCCTTCAGCGCCGGTGCAACCGCAGAGCCCGCCGCTCCCGACAGAGGGACACGCAGTGGTTCCGAGCGTGGCCGGGACACAGGAAGTGCCGCCGGAAGATGTGCAGTTCTCCGATGTTGAGCGCATACCGATGAGCATCGTTGTCCAGAAGATGGCGCAACATATGGTGAACAGCGTACGGACCTCCCCGCACGTTGCCGCGGTGCATGAAGTGGACATGACAGCTGTCGTACGTCACCGGGACGCGAACGCAGGAGAATTCGAACGCCGGGAAGGGTTCAAGTTGACGTTCACTCCCTACATTGTCCATGCGGTGTCGCAAGCGCTGAAAAGGTATCCACTGATAAACAGTTCGATCGACGGAACCACCATTGTCCGGAAGAAGTCCATCAACATCGGCCTCGCGGTGGCGGCCGATAGCGGTCTGATTGTTCCGGTGATCAAAAATACGGGGGACATGGATATCACCGGGATCGCGCGGTCCGTGCACGATCTTGTCGAACGCACTCGGACCCGGAAACTCAAGCCCGACGAGGTCCAGGGAGGCACATTCACGATCTCCAATTACGGGGTCTTCGGCACACTCATTGGTACGCCGATCATCAACCAGCCGCAGATTGCCATACTCGGAACCGGAATGATCCAGAAGCGAGTCGTGGCGGTCGACGACGGGATCGCAATCCGGTCGATGGCGTACTTCACGATGTCGTTTGATCACCGGGTGGTGGATGGCCTCCTGGGCGGAAGGTTTCTTGACCAATTGGTGAAGAACTTGCAGGGCATTGATCCTGCGATGACGATATAGAATCTTAGTGGGGCAGACGAGGAGGTGTGGAGCGTGGCTTACGTAGGAGTTGGAGCGCGGCGGCCGGAATGGTTGAAGGTGAAGATTCCTTCCGGACAGAATTATCTCCGTCTGAAGGAATTGATGGGCCGGCACCGGCTGCATACGGTGTGTGAAGAAGCGCGCTGTCCGAACATGGGGGAGTGCTGGAGTGCGGGCACGGCAACGTTCATGATTCTGGGGGACGTGTGCACGCGGTCATGTGGATTCTGTGCGGTGAGGACCGGGCGTCCGCAGTCCCTCGACCTTGAAGAACCGGCGCGGGTTGCGGAAGCGATTCGCATCATGGAGGTACGTCACGCGGTGATCACTTCGGTGAACCGGGACGAACTCAAGGACGGCGGTGCCTCGGTTTTTGCGGCGACCATCCATGCGGCACGGGAAGCACGTCCGGGCATGACGGTCGAGGTCCTGATTCCGGACTTCCAGGGGGATGCCGCTGCGTTGCAGACCATCATCGATGCGAAGCCGGATATTCTCAATCACAACACAGAGACAATTCCCCGCTTGTATCCTTCGGTGCGGCCGCAGGCAAAGTACGCGCGAAGTCTGGAGCTCCTGGATCGGGCAAAGAACGCGGGGATGCTGACGAAGAGCGGTTTGATGCTGGGTTTGGGGGAGACTAACGAAGAGGTGCTGGAAGTTCTGTCCGATTTGCGGGCTGTTTCGTGCGATATTGTCACGCTGGGACAGTATTTACAGCCCACGAAGGAGCACCTGCCGGTAGAGCGGTACGTGACGCCCGGAGAGTTTGCAATGCTGCGGGAACGGGGAAAGACGATGGGTTTCCGGCATATCGAATCAGGCCCGCTGGTCAGGAGTTCCTACCACGCCGGTATGCACATTGACCTCTGATTTTCTTGACAAAGTGCTACGGATTGCGTAAATTTAAAGTCTGAAACGCTTTCCCCCGGTGTCAATACCCTTTTCAAGGAGTGTTTTTCGTGGAAAAGACAACGCGGTTTTTCACGGCCAAGGACGTAGAGCAGAAGTGGCATCTGGTGGATGCAGATGGCAAGACTCTCGGGCGTGTGGCCACAAAGGTAGCCAGCCTGTTGCGCGGCAAGCACAAGCCGGAATTCACGCCGAACGCCGACCTTGGTGATTTTGTGGTTGTCGTCAACGCGTCAAAGGTGAAGATCACCGGTAAGCGGGCCGAACTCAAAGAGTATTTTCATTACACGGGATATCCGGGCGGCGCGACGTACGAAAAGCTGCAGGATGTCCTCCGCAAAAATCCCGAGCGCGTCATTGAGCGGGCGATCAAGGGGATGTTGCCGCACAACCGCCTCGGGGCCAGGATTCTCAAAAAACTCAAAGTGTATGCCGGGCCCGAGCATCCGCACGTCGCCCAGCAACCGCAACCATTTTCCGTGTAACGTTTTTTCCGGCAGGAGCCTGAACGCAGCATGCACGCACACACATCGACAGCAGTCGGCAGACGAAAGACTTCGGTCGCCCGGGTCATTCTGCTGCCCGGCACAGGGAAAATCACCGTCAACCATCGTCCGCTCGAGGAGTTCTTTCCGATTGAGACCCTTCGCGCCGATGTACTGAAGCCGCTGGATGCGACACAGACAGCGGGGAAGTACGATGCCCGCATCAATGTCGAAGGCGGCGGAAGCACGGGCCAGGCCGGTGCAATTAAGCTGGGCATCGCCCGGGCGCTGGTAGATCTGAGCGAGGACCACAAACCCGCGCTGCGCGCTGCGGGTCTGTTGACCCGCGACCCGCGCATGGTCGAGCGGAAGAAATACGGCCAGAAAAAAGCACGCAAGAGATTCCAGTTCTCCAAACGCTAAGCGCTGTACTTGCTGTATCGGTAAATACGCATACTCTTGGATTTCGACGGCAGTGTCCCGGCAATGCCGGGATTCCGTCGGAAGGTGAAGAGAGTAGAAGATCAACTATAAAAAGGAACACCGCTATGTCCCGCGTCGAAGTCGCCGAACTTCTGGCAGCCGGCTGCCATTTCGGTCATCTTACCCGCCGTTGGAATCCCAAGATGCGTCCGTACATTTTCATGGAGCGCAACGGGATCCACATCATAGACCTCATGAGAACGCGTCAGTTGCTCGAAGACGCAGCGAATGCGATTGCCAACGTTGCAGCAGAAGGCAAACGCATCCTCTTTGTCGGCACCAAAAAGCAGGCAAAAGAAGTGATCAAGAGTGAGGCGTTGCGCACGGGCGAGTTCTACGTGAGCGAACGCTGGCTTGGCGGCTCCCTCACGAACTTCACGACCATCCGCAAGAGCGTGAAGCGGCTGACCAATATCGAAAAGATGGAGACCGACGGGACCTTCGACAAGATCACCAAGAAGGAAGCCCTCTTCCTCGTGCGGGAGAAAGACAAGCTGAACAAAGTGCTTTCCGGCGTGGTCGAGATGACGCGCCTGCCCGGAGCAATCTTTGTCGTGGACGTGAAGAACGAGGCTATTGCGGTAAAAGAAGCCCGGCGGCTTGGTATCCCGGTGTTTGCCGTCGTGGATACCAACTGCGACCCCGACGGAATCGACTACGTGATCCCGGCAAACGATGATGCCATCAAGTCGGTACAGGTCATCTGCAAGTCGATGGCTGATGCCGTGCTGGAGGGTAAACAACGTGCGACATCGGTCCGGATGGAGCAGGCGGCGGAAGCCGAAAACCGCGGCAAGGATGCCGCGGCTGACGTTAAAGCATCATAGTATGTAAACTTGAAAGAAAAGGCGGAATGGTCATCACCAGTGAATTGATCAAAACCCTGCGCGATAAGACCGGCGCAGGGATGATGGACTGCAAACGCGCCCTGGAGGCTTCCAAGGGCGACATGGAAGGTGCAATAGAATACCTGCGCAAGAAGGGTGCGGCGGTCGGGCAGAAGCGCGCTGATCGCTCCGCCAAGGAAGGGATGATTGTCACCCGCGTGAGCGCGGACGGCAAGCTGGGTGTGATTGTGGAAGTCAACTGTGAAACCGACTTCGTCGGCAAGAGCGAAGACTTCGTGTCGTTCGCGGGTCTCGTCGCGGAAGTGGTCGCCAAACACCGTCCGGCGTCCCTGGATGCCTTGCACGGTCACTCTACTGACGCCGGCAAGAAAGTGATCGAACACCTGAACGACTTGCTCGCGAAAGTCGGTGAGAAAATTGAAGTGCGCCGTTTTGACATCGTGGAAGCAAGCGCCGGCGTCGTCAGTTCGTACACCCATCTCGGGAACAAGATCGGCGTTCTCGTGGAGTTCTCCGGATTGTCCCTGGATGCCTCGGTAAAAGGCGCGGGACGGGATATCGCAATGCAGGTGGCCGCCATGAACCCGACGGTCATCAGCCGCGACCAAATCTCCAAGGCGACGATCGAGCACGAATTGGAAATCTACCGCACGCAGGCAAAGAACGAGGGGAAGAAGGAGCAGGTGATAGACCGGATTGCGATGGGCAAGCTGGAGAAGTTCTATCAGGAAGTGTGTCTCCTCGAGCAGACGTTCATCAAAGACCAGGGTAAGACCATCAAGGACGTTTTGCAAGAGGCGGGGAAGGCTGCGGGAACCGTACCCACTGTCCGCCGTTTCCTCCGGTTCCACCTGGGCGAAGAGCAGAAGTAGACAGCCATGGAAATGACCCGCTACAAGCGTGTGCTTCTCAAGCTCAGCGGCGAAGCGCTGATGGGCGATCAGCAATTCGGGATCGACCCCGTTCGGCTCCGCCAGTACGCCGAAGAGATCCGGACTGTCGGTGAACTCGGTGTGCAACTGGGGATCGTGATCGGCGGAGGCAACATCTACCGCGGGGTATCGAACTCCACGAGCGGCATCCACAAGGCCACCGGCGACAATATGGGCATGCTCGCGACCGTGATCAACGCACTCGCCCTGCAAGCCTCGCTGGAAAACGTCGGACTGGTGACACGGCTCATGAGCGCCATCCGGATGGAAGTCGTGGCCGAACCGTTCATCCGCCGCCGCGCCATCCGCCATCTGGAGAAGGGCCGCGTAGTCATCTTTGGAGCAGGTACCGGGAACCCGTATTTCACCACAGACACAGCGGCAGCGCTGAGGGCCGTGGAGATTGAGGCCGACGTTATTATCAAAGGGACGCGGGTGGATGGCGTCTTCGATGCCGACCCGGAAGTGAATCCCTCCGCCGTCCGCTTCGACAGGATCACGTATCTGGATGTCCTGAAGCGGGATCTAAAGGTCATGGACATGACTGCGATCACTCTTTGCCGCGAAAACAGTCTGCCCATACTCGTTTTCAACATGAACCGGCCGGGAAATCTCCGCCGTCTGCTTCTCGGCGAACCGGTCGGCACACTGGTTTCGGAACAGCTTTCATCCTAATTCACCATACGGAAACCGCCATGGTCAAGACAATTCTGAAGGATGCCGAAGACCGCATGCACAAGGCGAGCGAAGTGGTGCGTCAGGAGCTGGCGAAGATTCGGACGGGGAAGGCAACGACCGCACTGCTCGACGGGGTCAAGGTCGACTACTACGGCTCGGCGATGGCTCTGAATCACATTGCCAATGTGAGCGTCATGGATGTGCACACGCTTGGCATCCAGGCGTACGACAAGGCCGCACTCGAGCCCATCCACAAAGCTATCCAAACCGCGAACCTCGGTCTTAATCCGATCAGGGACGGGGACATCATCCGCGTGCCGATTCCGACGCTCAATGAAGAGCGCCGCCGCGAACTGGTGAAGCTCACCAAGAAGTTCGGGGAGGACGGGAAAGTCGCCATCCGCAATATCCGCCGGGACACCATCGAACACCTCAAGAAAGCCGAGAAGAATGAGCACTTTTCGGAGGATGAGCGGAAACGCGGCGAGGTGGAAGTACAGAAGGTGACCGACAAATGCATCAAGGATATTGACGCCATCCTCGCGCTGAAGGAAAAGGAAATCATGGAGGTGTGAGTGCGGCCCCGTCACACAATTGCACGGCCCCGTGCGGATTCCGCACCGGGGCCGTGCTGTTCAAGGGGTGCAACACGCGGGTACGGACTCCGTACACTCTAGTGGAAACACAACTGAGGGAGTCCACCATGGCATCGACAGAACGGCGGTTGCAGAAATCCCGTACCGATCGCATGATCGACGGAGTGTGCGGCGGCATCGCGGCATATTTTGGGATTGACGCCACGCTTGTCCGCATTGTCTGGGTGCTTATGACGCTGTTCGGCGGGTCCGGGCTGATCCTATACATCGCGGCCATGATCATTATGCCAAAGGAGGATTCGGCCCCCGCGCAAGAACCTCCCGCTGAAAAGAAGAAGAAAAACGATACCAGGTTTTGGGGCATTCTGCTGGTTGTCGTCGGTCTGTTCTGGCTGCTGGGCAATCTTGGAATTCCCCTCTGGCATCACTGGTGGGGTTTCCCCTGGCGTTTTGCCCTTCCCGTCTTGCTGATTCTGGCCGGTGTGGCTTTCCTGTTTGGGGGCCGCTCCTACGTTTCAGCTCAACCGGTGGCCTCTGGTAGCCCGCAAACGGAACCCGGCGAAGCAGCACCATCCCCCGGCGGAACGGCGGCCGGTGACGTCCGTCGCTTGTACCGTTCAACCACTGAGAAGAAAATACTTGGCGTGTGCGGAGGGATCGGGGCATATGTGAATATCGATCCGGTGATCGTCCGCCTCCTGTTTGTTGCCGGTGCTCTTGCTACGTCCGGATTTGTCATCATCATCTATCTGCTGATGGGCATCGTGGTTCCCAAAGAGCCGGCACCTCTCGCGACGACGTGATGTCATCAACAACCCTATGAGGAATGTGCAGTGAAAACACGGCCAGTCTGGTTAGGGATCGTTCTGATCGTGGTGGGGGTGGCCATGCTCCTCGACCACCTGCATTTCTTTGCGATGAGCTGGTGGTTGGTCTTCTGGGCCGCCGTGACGGTGGCCAGCGCGGTCATGGTGTTCCGGAACAGCCGGCGACGCGAGGGAGGCGTTTTCTGGCTCACCATTCTGTTCTTCTTTGCCCTGTACAAGACCCTCCGGCAATTTGGCGCGCTGGATCTCCGTGAGGAGTGGGGATTTCCGGTGCTCCTGGTTATCGCCGGCATCGGCATCGGCGTTGTGGTGGCGTCACATCCTCATCGGTGGCATCTTCTTGTGCCGGCACTGGCTCTCATCGCCGCCGGCGGTGCCATGATGCTCGCGGAGTTCAATGTTCTTTCCGTATGGGATGTCCGGAACGCGGTGAGCAACTACTGGCCTGTGGCAGTTCTGCTGTTCGGCGTGGCGATGCTCTTGAACGGTTTCGCGTGGAAGAAGGGAAAGACGACCTAGGACCGGCGAGAGGCCTCAGTGCGCCTCGAGCCAGTTCATCCCGATTCCCACGTCAACCTTGACCGGAACACGCAACGGTAGGGCCAGCTGCATCGCGGAGGTGATGAGCGCGACGCTCTTCTCCGTCTCACCCCCCGGCACCTCGAACACCAGCTCGTCATGAACCTGGAGCAGCATCCGGCCGCGAAGACCATCCTCCTTGAACTTCCGGTGAATGGCAATCATCGCCAGCTTGATCATGTCGGCCGCGGTGCCCTGTATGGGCATGTTAATGGCCTGCCGTTCTGCATTTCCCCTCGTATTGTGATTCCTGCTGTTGATGTCGGGCAGAAAACGCCTGCGTCCGAGGAGCGTCTCGACGTATCCGTGTGACTGTGCGCCGGCGATTGTGTCGGAAATGTACTGCTTGACCTTCGGAAAACGCTGGAAGTAGCGGCTGATGATCTCCCGGGCTTCGCTCTGGCTGATACCCAGGCGGTTGGCCAGACCGAACGGACCGATGCCATACATGATCCCGAAGTTCACTTCCTTGGCCTTCCGTCTCATCTCTTTCGTCACGTCCTCAGCCCGGACGCCGAAAACCTTCGCCGCGGTGGATGCATGGATATCCTCATCAAGCATGAACGCCTCCACCAGCGCCTCGTCTTCACTGATATGCGCCATGACTCTCAGCTCAATCTGCGAGTAGTCGGCCGAGAGTATGCGCATGCCTTTTTCGCGCGGGACAAACGCTCCACGGATGGCGCGCCCCATGTCGGTCCGAATGGGGATGTTTTGCAGGTTCGGATCGCTTGACGAGAGGCGTCCGGTCGCCGCGACGGTCTGGTTGTAGGAGGTGTGAACCCGTCCGGTGTCCGGATGGATAAGTGCCGGCAGTGCGTCCACATAAGTCGATTTCAACTTGCTCATCTGCCGGTACTCAAGAAGGGCATCGACGATGGGATGTTGTCCCTGAAGGGCTTCAAGCACGCCGACATCGGTCGAGAATCCGGTCTTAGTCTTCCTGAAGGGAGGGAGTCCGAGCTTGTTGAACAGCACATCGGCAAGCTGCTGGGTGGAGTTGATGTTGAAGGGAGTGCCGGCGTGTGCGTGGATGTTTGAGATGAGCCTGTCGAGTATACGGTCGAGCTCAACTGACATCTCCCGGAGTTTTGCGACGTCGAGGCGCACGCCGTCGTACTCCATGTCTGCGAGTACTTCGATCAGCGGAAACTCAATGCGATCGCAGAGTTCATCGAGATGGTGCTCCTGCAGCTTTGCACGTTGGTGATGATACAGACGCATGGTGAAATCTGCATCTTCGGACGAGTACTCTGCCAGACGCTCGAGCGGCACCGCGGTGATCGGCTTGCGGTTCTTGCCGGTACCGGTCAATTCGTCATACGATACCATGACATAGTTGAACGCGTCCAGCGCCAGGGCATCGAGCGTATGCTGTGCATCCGCGCGCAGCACGTAGCCCGCGACCATCGTGTCAAAATGCACACCCCGCACCTGGAGGCCGTGCCGATGCAACACGAGCATATCGTACTTGGCATTCTGTCCGATCTTGCGGATCGCCAGATTCTCAAGAATCGGCCGCAGATGGTCGAGAACCAGCGCGCACTCCAGCGCCCCCGCCGTGTTATCGAACCCGGCCGTCCCCGCGCCTCCCGCAAAGAGCTCCGATGCCGACGCCGGCGGAGGCGATTGAACCGGGACATACCAGGCCTCCCGGGGTGCCACAGAAAACGAACAGCCTACAAGCCGGGCAGCCAGTGGGTTGGTGGAGGTCGTTTCAGTGTCGAAAGCGATTTTGTCGGAATTCTCAAGTATGCGGCACAGCGCCTGAAGATCTTTAACGGTGGTCACACAATGGTAGGTGTGCTCGTCGGAGGTGATATTCGTGGAGGACCCACGAGAAGTCGCCGCACCTGCGGGTGGTGGCGGTGTGGGTTCTGTAATCTCCTCGGGGGCCGGTATATCTTCATCCCGGCGTGATGACCAGATCTTCCGGACCCTCTCCATGAGGCTCTTGAATTCGAGTTCTTCGAACAGACGCAGAACTGCCTGCAGGTCCGGCGCCTGGGCACGCAGATTGTGAAAATCGACGGCCAGGGGAACCGACGTGTCAATCGTTACCAGCTTTTTCGACAGTAGTGCCATCATCTTGTCGCGGGCGAGCTTATCACGGATCCCTTTCTGCGGGATCCTATCGAGTGCAAGGTAAATCTCTTCGACCGACCCGAACTGTTGTACGAGCGGAATCGCGGTCTTCTCCCCGATCCCGGCGACACCCGGCACATTGTCTGTTTTGTCGCCCATGAGAGCGAGCACGTCGATCACTCTATCGGGAGTCACGCCGAACTTCTCCATTACCCCCCGTTCGTCAACCTCTTCCATCTCGGATACGTTCTTGCCGGGACGGAGGATATGGATCTGCGGTGAGATCAGCTGCATCATATCTTTGTCGCCGGTCACGAGAAACGTCTTCACCCCTTCCGACTCTGCGCGACGAGCGAGTGTTCCCATGATGTCGTCCGCTTCGAAGCCGGGGAGTTCGACCAGGGGTGTATTGAAGGCCCGGACCACGTCTTTCAGTCTCGAGAGTTGAGAAATCATGTCCTCGGGCATGGCCTCGCGATTGGCTTTGTAATCGGGGTACGCCTCATGCCGGAAGGTGGGTTCTTTCGTATCGAACGCGACGGCGATGTGATCGGGCCGGTCCTCGGCGAGTATCTTCATCAGGGTTGTGGCAAATCCGTAGATGGCACTGATGTTTTCCCCGCGGCTGTTACGCAGCGGTCGCGCGATCATGGAGTAGTAGGCGCGGTACGCCAGCGCCATGCCGTCGAGCAGGTAGAAACGTTCCGGTGTTGCCATGCGGTTACTCATGTGGCGTTGGTATTAGTGGTTCCGGCGTTGTCGCGAAGACGGCAGGTGTGACGTCGAGGTAACGCCACACTATGGTCCCCATGGCAACAAGCATGATACTGTTTGCGACGAACGTGCCGCTGATGCCGAAGTGTCCTGCTATCAACCCGCCGACCGTGGGTCCGATAAGATTACCCAGGATTGTCATGCTCGAAGCAATGGCCATTATCCCGCCCTGGCGGTCGGCGGGAGCGTACAGCCCGGCGAGCGCATAGAGGGCTGGCAGGATTCCTCCGCGGGCAAATCCGAGAAACGCCCTCAGCGCGCCAAGCTGAAAGAGGTCCTGCACAATAAGATGCCCGGCATAGCAAACACCGAGTATAATGAACGCTAACGCGATGTTCTTTCGCTGCCCTTTCCGGTCATTGCGCTTTCCCCACCACGGCGCGGATACAACCATGAACAACCCTGCGATCGAAAAAATGCCGCCGGCGATTGTGGATATGTACTCCGAATCGGTTTTAAAACTCTCAATGAAGAGTGCGAACACCGGCTCCACCATCAGAACCGAGACCTGGCCGACCACCAGACAGGCGGCGACAAGGCGCAACCTCCTGTCACTGAGCATCAGTTGAAGGTTCTGCCGCACAGTGTATTTCTTTCTTGCCTCCGTGGACGGCGGCGGCTCGGTGACAAGGAATATGACTATGAATCCCGCAATTGTGCAGAATGCGGCCGTGATGAAGAAAACCGGACGGTAACCGAAGAGGTCAGCCAATACCCCTCCGAAGAACGGCCCGAGCACCATCCCGCCCGCGGAAGCTGACTGCATGAGCCCCATCGCGTATCCCATCCGTTCCTTCGGCGTGGTGGTCGAGACCAGAGCAAGTGTTGCCGCGATGAACCCGCTGATGGCTCCTTGGAGAACGCGGAACATCAGCAGCTGCACCACGTTCTGCGAGAATCCCATGAGCAGCTGTGAAAGGGCGAGTCCGAAAATCGCCCGGATGACCATCGTCCTCCGCCCGTAGCGGTCACCGAGCGTCCCCCACAGCGGAGTGGCAATGAAGGAGAGTACAAACGGTCCTGCGAATACCAGGCCGCTCCAACGTGCGAGCTCGTTAGGATCGGTGACGCCGAGGGAACGGATGAAGAAAGGAAGGAACGGGACAACCAGGTTCATGCCGAGCATGGCAAGGAACTGAGTGCCCCAGAGTACATAGAGGTTCTTGCGCCAGGATTCCATCAATACAAAATGTACCGAATATGACGGGGATTTCCAAGACTGGGGGAACACGGGCCGGGCGCGCTGGGCATGGTATCAGGGAACCTCTTGCACTCCGCGCGGGTTCATAGCTCATACATATTCTCCACGGGGCTTACCATGAATACTCTGGCGGTACTACTCGCATCGTTGGTTGTTGCTTCCAGTGTGAAGGCACAGATGAAGATCGAACCGGCCGAATACAGGCAGGCCGATGCGGTATTGGAGGGGTTCATTGCTTACGACGCTGGTGTCACCACTCCTCGGCCGGGAGTGGTGATTGTGCACGATTATATGGGTGTCAGTGACTATGTGAAAATGAGAGCCGAGCAGATCGTCAAGCTCGGCTACGTCGCATTTGTCGCCGACATTTATGGAAAAGGCGTTCATCCCACGAGTCCGGAGGAAGCATCGAAGCAGGCAGGAAAATTCCGGCGCGATATCGCCTTAATGCGTGCCCGTGCCCAGGCGGCGATCGACGAGCTCAAAAAGCGGAGCGTTGTTGATCCGAAAAAGGTGGCGGCGATGGGGTATTGCTTTGGTGGTGGA